>OLFY01000011.1_pt1 | contig 301180 bp, 225 predicted proteins | sample 1605611 | NCBI WGS metagenome assembly OLFY01 (sample SAMEA3888923, study PRJEB22519) | human gut metagenome | biome: human gut; feature: human-associated habitat; material: faeces | place: Denmark | collected 2011 | reverse complement strand
TCCGGGAAGAGGAAGCCCTCCAGTCGGCTCAGGTCCTCGGATTCGTTGTCGATGAAGTCGTAGTCAAAATCGCCGGTCTGGGCGGCCTCGGTCAGGGCCTCCTCCGTGTTGACGCCCTTTTCCGCCAGCAGGGCGATGGTCTGGCGGCAGTGGGTGCAATCGGGGTTGTAGAACATCAGGAGCAGGCAGTGGGCAGAGGGGGTGGTGTGCAGCGTCCGGTGGTCTCCTTCCGGGGTGAAGTAGGCGAAGTCGGTGGCTATGGTGCCGGGGCGGTTCTTCAGGGCGGCAGAGAGGAGGAAGCGGGGGCGGGACTTTTCGGTATCATTCAGCAGGGGGGTGTGGGCGATGGCTTCCAGAAAGGGGATGAAGTGCTCCTCGCTCTACATGGGCGAACCGATGGTATAGAGGTACTTCTCGGCCAGTTCGGCCAGTAGCAGGTAGGCGGGTTTGTCGGCTTCGGCGCGCTGCATTAGCAGGTGCACGGCTTCGGTGCGGGCTTCGGCAGGTGCATGGGGGAAGAGGGAGAGGTAGTTGACGAGGTTTTGCTCCATGAAGCCGGGATTGCGGCTGCGCAGGGTGTCGGCGAAGGACATGCTGTCCCAGAAGTGTGCCAAGAGGTAGGAGGCGCGTTCGTGGGGAGTGCGCAGGGTTGCGGGGATGGCAGGCAGGGGCAGGTCTTGTGTCTGATTTTGTTGTGCGTTCATGCTGCCACTGATGGCGGTAAGCATGAGGCATATCAGAAAAATTGAAAGTCTGTCATTCATTTCTCTCTCTGTTGGTTTAAGAGCCTGTTTAAATTTTGTCCGGCATTTTCAAAAGAAACTGAGTGAAAACTTCTTTAAGCAAAATTTAAACAAGCCCTTGAATGTCCGCTGATTATTTTTCTACACAGCGGATGAAGCAAGCATCACAACCACTTTGTGCCGTACTCACCCCATATGGGAAAAAGTCAAAGGTGAAGTAGTTGAAATCCCACGCTATTATATTTTTATGACCCTCTTCTTTCTCCTCATTTCTCGAATATTTATTAAGCCAATAAATTGCTCCCGGCCTCATATATATATCATAAAGGAGAGGCGTGTTATCTGCTACTGTCTCCGGTAAGTATGTATTTCGACCACCGGAATACCTTAGTACTCCAACTTCTCTTGCATAATCTGTACCATAATTCATATCATTATGTTTTCTATGACCATATCCAGAAGCTCCAATAGGGAAAAACAGGTTCTTTCCATTTCTTTTATTGTAGACAAAGCACCCCCGCATTCCACGCTGGGTATTTTCATAATCGTACCCATAGACCTCTGTTATAAGATCCAAAGTTTCTAGAGATTCATCTCCATATAACACTCCATATCCTTCCGCTATATCTTCTCCTTGGTATAGAGCTAAAAAATCTTCATAAGAAGCTATACGGGCATTGGAAATTTGCGGGTCATTAAAAAAGGGCTCCGCTATAGAAGTATCCCAAGGTTTAAAGTCGGGAGCTGTTATAGCGCTCCATGTAGTTTCTGGTTTATTTTTCGTGTCATTGGTGGCAATCAGTAAGTTATTTGAATCATACTCAAATTTATCCGGTGTTATATAAATCCAAGGAGTTTCTGAATTTTTATTGCACATTGCATCAATCGGTTGGTCTAAGTTCAGGAATTTGAACAACGAGCCTTCTTCCAAAGGAGAATCTGTTTCCTTCGAACTTGTCCGTAGATTATGGGCATGCCACTTGGTTCCTGTTCCATCGAATAAGTCATCCGGAGCATCTCCTTGTCTGACGAAAATCAGATGATAACAAGTATAATTGTGATATTCTACCCGGATAATGGCATAACGGTTTTCCTGCGGGCTGCAGGTTCCATTAAATTTGATACGAAAATCTATCGTAGAACCAGTCTCTCCTCCGATGGTATCGGTGGAAGCTCTTGTTTCGTCACTTAATGCAATAAAATTGTCTGTTCCACAATATACATACGCTTTCCAAGGGCCTTCTGAAGCAAATGTTTCAAATTTCTCTGCATTTTCTTTAGGAAGACGTTTCAGCTGTACGTGAAAGTCTTTGTCGTTGTCATGGCTACGCCAAACTCCCTTAGGATTGACTATACGCCGCACTTGATAAATGATAGGATTTTGATTATTCGCATTGTCTTCATTTAATAGCGGATTCCCACTGAAATCCGTACCATCTGTTGATATTTTGCTACCATTCGTAAATGTTACCACTATTTTTACCTCTGATCTGCGTTGATAGGCCACGTATGGATTATTTCCGGTGTAACCGGTTGTTTTAATTAATTGTTTGGCACGGGTGTACATGGGTAATTGGACATGAAACACACTGTCGCCCTCATTCCTTACAATACATTTTCCATCACTATTGCCTTGATTGTCAAATGTCTCATACTCTTTGCTCTCACCTGGCATAGGCAACGTCTCGCCATCAGGTATGTACTCACGTTCTCCTCTTTTATGATTTTTGTAATAGGCCTCGTTGGAATCTGTTGTTACATTCAAATCTTTTGTTTGTCGAAGTGATAAAAAACCATTCCACTGATTTTGGTATGATAAATCCATCTTCTTCCAATAGACAAAATCCGATGCAGGATTATTTGGACTCCATCTGTTATCTACGATTCGTGCTTCTATCTGTTTTATTTTTTGTCCCCCCGTTCTGATTTTAAGTGGAAGCATCATTGAGTGATTATACAAATAGGATATATAATAAGGGTTGGGAACTTCGATACCGGGTTCAGGTTCTTCGTATTCGATGTGCCAGTCCACATCGTTGGCATATTTGTTGAATTTCAGTGTCAGTTTGTAATGGTGGTTACGCTCGGCATCATAGTTGTCAGTGATATTTTTACCCAGCATGAAGCGGTAAATGATGTCACCGTTGCCCACCCGGCCGTCAACATTGGAAACATAGTAGGCTTTTACTTCGATGTAAGTACCATAGGGCTTTTGGTCTTTATAGTATTTATCTCCGGGCTTGTTGTTCAGTCCCGGTGCATCCAGTTCTTTATCATCATTTGCGTCCTGTCGTTTGTCTTTTCCTTCTCCCTGCATGTTTTCATAGAAGAAGAGTGCCTCGTTGGTTTCTCCATGGGCCAGTTTGGCATACTCCGCTTTCTTGCTGTCATATTCCGCTTTCGCTACAGAGACTCCTTTTTGGGCATTGTCGATGTAGTAATAATACGATTGGCCTTTCGTGATACGTGCCGGCCAATGTTCATCGTAGTTTGTTCCTTCGGCATACGTAATGCTTTCGCCATCTGCCATAAGGTCTCCATAATCTTCAATGTCATCATTAGAATCCGTGTTGATGGTGCTTTTCTTGCCTAGATAGCATTCCGTAGGTATGTCCTTGATGGTAACTGACTTGAGGTATATAAACACATTCTCGTGAAGGTTGGAACCGTCGTATGCAATGGTTACTTTGGAAGCGGCACGGCGTATCCAGGCGTGCAATTTGACGGATGCCCGGTTTATAACTGCCACTTCATCGTTCTGCACGCTTCCTGTAACGGTGAAATAGCCGAACATCTGGTTGTTGTTGGCTACTTCATCCTTATCCCATTGGAGGGAAATGCTTTTCAGGCCGTCTGCGGTTTTTATGGCTTCGGAATATTCCTCATTCGTAAGCAAGTCCTCCATATTGGCCACCGCATAAATCCGATAGCGTCCGTAGGGGATTTTCAGTTTGAAGTCGGCATGGGGCGTCTTTGCTTCGGCGGGAGGAAGATTCGAGTCGGGATTGTTATCCGGTCTGTCTTTATCTTCCGACAATTGATATTGCCCTTCGCCTGTTCCTTCGGTAAGCGGATATGACTTCAGCAACTCTCCCTTTTCATTATACAGCAACACGCACAAGTCCTCGGTATTCTTTATCACATTTCCTGCCGTACGCGTATTTCCATTCAATGCAGGAGTAAGGGGCTTGAACTTCACGGTTGCGCTGACGAGGCTTTCGCCTTCGCCTGTCTCGCCGCCGTTGTAGAGCGGGTCGTCCTGGCAGGCGGTACTGCCGAGGAGCAATATGCACAAAAGTATGTAGGTCAAAAAGTTGCGTTTCATATCCGTTGCTGTTTTTTGTATGTATGTTTTAAGAATGAAGCCTTCCGGTGTTTTTCCAGGCGAGGGAGGCTCCTTCGGTATTTAGCGTTTCTTCGGGTCGCCTTTCTCGTCCAGCCCGAATACGGGGTCGAGCACTACTTCCCAATAAGGTTCTACGTCCACTTCCCACTCCAGTTCCGCCTCGGAAAGGTTCTTGAAATTCACCTTTACCTTGACATGCGTGTTGCGGAAGAGCGAGGCCAGATTCGGCAATGTGGCGGTGTAGCTTCTTGCCACTTTAGGGCTGTCCGGAGCAGTCGTCTCTTCATCAAAGCCCTCTTCCGTGTGGATGGTCACTTCGTACTCCTGCAATTTCAGGTTTGCGTCCTTGCCTTGTGCCAATGTGCCGTCGCTTTCGGGCAGGTAGACGGGGGTGGTGAATTTTGCTTCTTCTCCTGCTTTGAGGGAAGATACCTCTATGGCCTTGCTGAATGAATAGGCGAAATCTCCGTCCTCTTCTCCTTCTTCGTGCTGCGGCACTTCGTAGTCGGTCAGCCATTGATATTGGGTCGCTTCGCTTTCCGCCTTTTCCGATTCCGCCACCATCCATGTTATCCAGTCTTGGGCGGTACCTTCTCCGGGCAATATCGCTTTGGAAGGATTATCCTTGTCTCCGGTATCTGCCACCCAGTATTTTCCGCTCGTGTCTTTGTTGGCGTGCGGCATCAGATACATCCGGTCTTTGACGGCTTTTTTCAGGCTGAATCCGGTCACGTTGATGGCCCGTTTCGCGGTTTTGCCGAATGCGAAGGAGAACTTGGTGGCGGCGCGTACCACGTACAACACTTCGGGCATGCCTTGGTAAAAGCCGTTTGAGAAGTCTTCTTCGTGCGCCTCGTCCTTGGGGGGAATCGTTATCTCGTAGACTGACGTCATCGGTATGCCGTTTCCCGCTTCGAGGGCTGCGGCATATCGGTAGCCGCCGTCTTTGTCTCCCAGTCCGAAGACATAGCTGTCTACAGGTGCTTTCCCGTTTGCGTCGGGCAAGAATGCACCGGTGCTTGTGAAGTTTAGCAAATTGCCGTTCGTGTCCTCCAGTCCGTTGCAGTTGGCCAGCAGGTAGATGCGTTTCTGACAGTCGGCTTTCACCCGGAAAGTGTACTCGTCCGAGAGTTGTATGTTCGTCTCGGTGATGAGCCGGTTTTCTTCCACCTCCCATGCACTTGCGCCGGCCGTATCGTCGCTCGCTTTCGAAGCGATGACGATTCGCAATTGATTGATGTTTTCGTCATCGGGGGTGCCGTCGGCACGTGTGGAGGCTCCCACTACGGCTGTGTGGAAAGCCAGATACACGGTGTTGTCCTCCTCGGCGGGTGGCTGCTGGACAATGGATTCGTCGTTGCACGAAGTTGCTCCCAGTAAGCCGCAGAGGAGGCAGATTCCGATGATATGTCGATGCTTCAATTCCATTTGAAAAGCTGTTCTTGGTTTGTTGAAAGTCGTTTGCCGGTAGTCCGGTTTTTATGTGTCGCGCATGCCGTAGTTGTTACAGTTCCACGTCATTGATGCGTACCACCCAATCGTTTACCACAATGCATGTATTCAACCAGCTGTCGTTGCCGTCGTTGTTCTTCAGGAAGAAGAAGAGGGTCCAGCGGCTTTCGCGGTCCAGATACTCCTGGTCGCCCATGTCGTAACGGTCGCTCTGCATCAGCAGCAGGTATTTATTGAGGGGAATGTCTATCACGGTCGCTTTGTCGGCATGCCGTTTAACTACCAGCCTGGGAGAATTCTTGGCCATCAGGCGCGGCACGCTCAGTTCGGCGTAGGCCACTTCGATGGGTTCGGGTGCTACGCCGGGTACTATAACGGATGCTCCTGTCCGTGCCTGTCCTTTCACCCATGGGGTGTAGGTGACGTCGGTCACTGGCAGCAGGTCGTTGTCGTAGTTGAAGAGGGTGTTGTCGTCCGTAATCTCGAAGTCGAAATCCTCGGCTTTGACAATGCCTCCCGCCACTTGCTGCAGCACGATGCGTATGCCGTTGGTGTTCTTCATCATCTTTACCGTACCTTCGTTGTAAGACTCGGCCGTTTCCATGGTGAGTTCTCCCCAAAACATATCGTGCAGCAATTTCCGTTCGGGCAGGCTGAGGCAGTCGGCGTTCAGCCGGGTCTTGAGTTCGGTGCGTTTGGTACTTGTATTTACGGTGAAAGAACTCTTTTCGCATGCGATTCCTCCGTATGCCACAAAATGGTATTTGCCGTCAGGCAGGTCAAGCTTCATCCGGTAGTTCTCGTCTTGCAGCTCTGTTCCGGTCACAATCTTGGTATCCACGTAGTCGTCATTCTCATCGTAGATATAGAGGGTGAGGCAGTCCACTTGGTTGGGGAACGCGTTGGCGTACTCCATGTTGTAGTCGTAGACGAAGCGCAGCGATACGCCGTGCAGACACGGGTCGAGGTCTTCAAAGATGCGCTCGCACGAGGATAAGGCAACGGCTGCCAGCAGGGCGACGAGCACCCTGCCTGCGAACCTTGAAAATCTATTTCGCTTATTGCTTTGCATACTTGTTGTGTTTTTAGAATTCAATGTCGTTTATGCGAACCACCCAGGGAAGCACCTCGACAGAGAGCTTCAGGTAGATGTCGCCCTTTTCGTCCGGAGTTCCGGGGTCGACGGGGTCGGGGTCGTTTTCGCTAAGGCGCGGATGGCCAAGGCGGTTGATGTCGACCACAGACAGTTTATACACGTTGTTGCGCACCACGGCAAACTCCATCGGGCCCATTACGCCGTTGTTGCCGTTGTCGTTGTGACGGTTCCAGTAGAAGTAGTAGCAGTAGTAGCCTGCACCGTCATTCTCGTCCCTGCTCGACTGGTAGAGGGTGAACTGATGTTCATTGTTGGTGGCTACTTCCTTGAAAGCCGACAAAGCGGCTGCATCTTTGTGGTCCTTTTCATTATACCATATATTCCACATGTAGTCGGGGCTGCTGGCATCATCGCTATAGACGGTTTCTGACGGAGTATTTTTCGGTGTTCCGAATACCGCTTTCTTGAATTCCTCGTTTGCCGTTGCGTCAAGTGCGGCTTTACGTACTTCTGTCCAGCTTACATAAAGTTGGTTGGAATAAGCGTAAAGGATGGCATCGGCGTCAGAATCGCCAGTTGCTCCGTTGATAGCGTCTTGCAATGATTGGGGAGCATCTGTTGTTGCCTGGATTTTTCCTTTAAACACGATGCCGGTACTGATGCCGTTCTCCTGGTTGTTTATGCCGGGGATGGTGTTTTCGGTGACGTAACGCCAGATGCGGTAACCGTTTCGCGTGTGGTCGCTGTTCCATTCGTCATCGTTATCTTCTTCATTTTGGTTGTCGATAACGTCTTTGATCAGACTGGTGTACCACTGGTCGCGGGCTGTCTCGTCAATACTCCAAGTGTTGTTTTCCTGGTGTCCGAGGCAGAAATTGAAGTAGTCGGCAAAAGGATAGCTTGCGTCGATGGCTCCGTTCTTTTGTCCGGCATCGGTGTCTACTACGAAGTTCCAGTTTTGTCCGCTGTCGTATTCGGTTCCGCAGATTTCCACGTTGTCGGCCAGACCGTCATCGGATACGCGGCGCAGGTAGTAGAAATGCTTGCTCATGTTAATCAACGCCATCTTGTTCAGTTTGACTTTTAGCGTAGGCTTGTTGTCTTTTTCTGCTATGACGTATGTTTGGTCCTTGCTGGGACTGCCGTCTTTGAAATCGAAGCGTGCCACGACACGTTCCACATGGATATTTCCGATATTTCCGATTTCGGTGCCGTTGCTCAAGGTGTTTTTGCCCGAGAAATCGAAGGCGTTCTTTTCATTCGTAAAGTTGTCCCAATCGGTAAAATTCTTCGGAATATACTTTTTTATGTCTTTGCTGCTTGCCGTGGCCATCAGGAAGCCTGCCTTGTGGTCGTTTCCTCCCCAAACAGCTGCTCCTTTGACAGTTCCGTCAGGCTCTTCTTCAAGAGTGGCAATCTCGTCAATCCATTCGCTGTCGGCACCGGACTTTTCGAAGATTTTTTTCAACTCCATTGTCGGATTGCAGAATACATAAAGATTGACTTGGTCTTTTCCGGTCCCAAGTGTCCCGCTTCCATAGTAAGCGGCCAATGCGGATTTATTGATTTTCTGGGTGGTGTTGACGATTCCTTCACGCACTACCGGCAATGAGTTGTGTTCGCCGGCGGCGATGAAGTTGTTGTTTGCATCCGCCAATACAATCAGGACACCATTCACCTTGTTCTCATAATCCTTTCCTACTTCCGTGCCGTCTGTACTGGTTCCATAATCGTCGTCGGAATCGGAGTCGGTCGAGCTTCTTGTATTTTTCCCTCCCACGGGCAGTTGTATGTTCACATTCATGTATACGGCATCTTCGGGATGTCCCGGGTATACTTCCGGTTCATTGCTGCCGTTCAGTTCGTTGCCGCTGCATCCTGCAATGGTGCACATTGCCAGCATACCAATGAAAAAAATACTCCAGTTCTTTCTTTTCATAGCGTATAATTTATTAAGAGTTTATTTATATTCGGGTGTTATGTTTTTGTTGCTTTCTTTCCTTTATTCCGCGTCTTCCGCCAGTTCTTGTCTTATGCGGTCTATCTGTTGCAACGCGTCTTCCGCCTGTGCCACTCCCTGCTGTAGCGCTTGCTTCAGCAACGGTTGGGCTGCGTCATAGTTCTTCAGCAAGGCGGCGTGTATGCCGCGTGCGTAGACGGCTTCGGGAGCATCTCCCGCCTTGCCCAGATAAGTCTCGGCTCCTTTCAGGTCGCCGAGGCGCAGGGCGGTGTTGGCGGCGTTGAGGTTTGCCACGGGGTCGTCGGGGAACATGCGCACGGCGGTTGCGAAGGTGGCGTTATACTCGTCGCTGCCCGGTTCCATCTCCTGCGCAACGAGGTACATTTCGTTCAGGCTCAGCTTCTGGGGCTGGTTCTTGAGCAGGTGCCTGATTTCTGCAAGGTCTGTATAGGCACGTACCTCGTACTGTACGGCATAGTCGGAATGACGCAGTCCGGGATAGACTTCGCTCAGCAGGTAAGCATAGTCGGCGGGATAGGCCGCCTTGATTTTCCGGTCCTTCGCGTCAGGGTCCAGGTCGCCGCGTATCAGTGCCAGAATGCCTTCTCTGTTCTTCAGCTGCGAGGAGGTCACGAAGCGCTCCAGTCCTTCCCAGTCTTCGGGCTCGAAGCTGGTGGTGAAGAGTGATTGGGGGAAGGCGTACTGCTTGCGTACATATTCTTTCAGGGTTTCGGTACGTCCCTTGGCCAGGCGTATGTTGTTGCTGTACGACCCTTCGGGCGAGGCGTACCCCTTGATGCTGATGCTGATGATCTTGCTGTCCGCATCATTCTTCACGGCGTCGATGGTAGAGAGAATCTTCTTCAGCTCCTCCGGGTTGCGTCGGTAGTCGGGATGTATCTCGGTACGGTTCACGGGGAAGTCGATGTAGGCTGAGCCTTCAATCCGGTTGATTTTCTGCTCGGCCTTGGGGCGTATGTAGGCGTACGCGGGTACGAAAGGTGTCGGCACGCGCTTTTCCAGCCGTAGCTTGCTCAGGGGCGTAGCGGTGCTGGTCAAGGGGGCGTCGCAACATCCGCAAGTGGTTTCTGTGGCGCTGAGCCGGGCTCTTCCCATCCACTTTTCGTAGGGCACCGTCACGCGGTATTCTATCAAATCGCGTTCGCCGTTGCGATAGAGCCGTTCGGTGTCGGAGGCGTTTCGCAGGTGGTGGTAATAACGGTTGCGCCCCGCGATGCGTACGGCGGGCAGGCTGAGGCTGTCGTCTTCAAGGGTGAGCGAAGGGGTGAACAGTACTTCACGGTTGCTTCCTTGCTTGAGTGCGGAGATGTCGAGGTCCATCGCCACGAATAGTTTGTCTTCTTGCTTTGAGACGGCCAGGTTTTGTACCGCTATCTGTCCGTCCGTCAGTGTCTGGCCGTCAGCTCCCAGTGCGTAACATAGGCATAACAAGCCAGAAATCATTTTCTTAGCTAATTTGTTCATAGTGTCCATAACCACCGGATGAATTTAGAATGTGTATACAAGGTTTACCGCGGCCTTGGTAGGACCGACATAGTGGTGCGGTTTGTCTTTCTCGAGTTTTGTTCCGCAGTTGGCGCAAGGGTAGGCGTCGAATCGCGTGTAGACATATCCGAAGCCTATTTCGGCTTCCAGGTTCCAATGCTTGTCCAGAATCCAGGAATACCCGTATACCGCGCCCACGCCCAGGAACCATCCTTGGTAACGCCGGTCGGAGAGTTTGGAGAAGTCGCTTCCCAGAAAAGAGAAGTCGTTTTTCAGCCCGCCGACGTTGTATTGGCCTCCGAGCAGGTGTGCTCCCACGAAGTGTCCTGCCCATCGGTCGCAAAACCAATAGCGAGCTTCGGGTTGCAGAAGCCAATGCTTCCACTTCCGGTCGTGCGAGAGTGTCCATCCGTTGTAGTTGACGGATACGTCGAGCGTCCATCTGTCTGCCAACCCGGTTTCCACGCCTGCGTTCAGTGTAGCAAAGGCGTCGTATAGCAAATTACTTTTCAGAGCCACTTCCTGACATTTGGCTCCCATGCTGAAAAGACCTAAAAACAAAACCGCATAAAGTTTTAAAGTCATTTTTCCCATTATTTAAGATTTGTTAGTGTCATTAATATTTTATTCTCTATTTGTAGAGAAAGATTTATCAAATTACCAATAAATTCCTAAAAGGAATCAAACAAAATTCCGTATGCCCAGCCTATATACCGCTGGTAGTTACAATGAAGAGTATTCAGCAAAAATATAGATACTGCCGGAATTACTATTCACTGTTTTTTTGTTGTATAATTACAATGCGTAATAGTATTTCAAGTTTCTATATTATTTACAGTCTGCGCTGTCAGACTGTAGTTTCAGGATTCATCTCTTCCCAAGAGATGGATAGTGTGATAATTGATGATAACATGTAGCGATGGCACAAATACAAAGCCACATTCCGATATACATTTCAATATACAATTCCACAATTTCATGGATTTCAAATAAAAAACTTGGAAAATGTTTGGAATTTACCACTGCTTATCATACTTTTGCAGCCCAAATCCATCTCTTGGGAAGAGATGAAGTTTTTATCTTAAATCAGTCTGATTCCATCTCTTGGGAAGAGATGTACTTGCCTCTGTAAGTTTAAAGTAGGTTTAAAATGAGCTTGTTGGCTTTGTCTATGATTTCCGTATTGAGTGAGGCCAAATAAATCAGCGTTGTATTTTCGGAGTCGTGTCCCATTCCTTCGCTGATGACAGAAAGCGGAATGTTTCTGCTTTTGGCCACAGTGGCCCAAGAATGGCGGGCGACGTACATGGTGAGCGGTATGGTAAGTTGCAATGAGTTGCTGATAAATTTTAACTTTTTGTTGACAAGATGCAGCGCATTATTGTACTGTTTCCTTTCTTCTTCTCCTGCTTTTAGAATAATAGGGAGCAGATAGGGCGATTCTTGGGACATGGGATATTTTTCAAGTATATCTTGCATGTGCCGTTCCCATCGTATGCAAAGTTGTTGTCCGGTTTTCTTACGTCGATAGATGAGGACTCCGTTTTTCAGGTCGTTCTTTTTCAGATAAGCCATATCGACAAATGACATGCCCCGGGTGTAGAAGCTGAACAAAAACATGTCGCGTGCATAATCCAATGTCCGGCAGTGCGACAAGTCCATGTTTCGGATGTTACGGATGGTGTTTATGGGTAGTCCTCGCTTGATGGTTTTCTCTACGCCCGTATAGACATGCTTGAAGGGGAACACTTGTTTCGTAAAGCCTTTTTCTACCGCCCGGTTGTACACAGCCCTCAGAATCCGGTTGTAGAAGGAAATGGTGTTCATGCCCACCCCGGTCGATTTGAGGTAAGCCTCATAGGAAGCCATCAGGTCTGCATCGAAGTCTTCCCAAAATACATCCTTTCCCTGGCGGAAACGCATGAAGCTGTTGAGCGTACAAGTGTAGGTCTCGCCGGTGCGCACCTTGCCCAGCCGGTGCATACGGTCGATGTTTTCTTGCATGAACGGTTGTAGGGTTGCTTTGGGCGAAGTGCTGTTCTTTGCCTGCTTGCTTTGCGTGGCGGCAAGCTTTGGTCTGTTCTTGATAGATGCCATGAATAAAAAAATTAAAGTGAATAAAATTGTGCTGTTGTTCTGATACAGCTTTCGGGAGGCAAAGATGTAGCTTTTAGTTGGGATACAAGAGTGTGCTCTGGCATCGGGGCACACACTTGTTGATTGTTTATCTAATCTTTTCCCTGATTTTAGTCAGATACTTCTTCATGCCTTCCGCATCCTTATTGCTGATGATTTCCAGCAGGTTCTTCAGTTCCAGACGGATGTTCTCCACTTGTGAGGGGGTGCGTGGATTGAAGAGAATTTCCTGGAGCAGGTAGTCGTCTTCACTCAGCAGGCCTTTGGCAATGGCCATGTGCTTTTTGAAGGTAGTGCCCGGAGCTTCCTGGTGTTTCATTACCGCTGCAAACACGAAAGTGGATACAAACGGAATGGATAAGGAGTATGCCACAGTCTCATCGTGCTCGTCGAATGTATATTCAAAGATGTTCAGCTTCATGGTCTGGTAGAGGTCCTTGAAGAAGATTTTCCCCAAGTGGTCGCCTTCGCTGATGATGATGGCATTCTCTGTATTCAGATTGTTGAGGCTGGCAAAAGTGGGACCGAACATAGGATGCGTCGACACGTAGCGGAAGCCGCTTTCATCGTAGAACTTTTTCAGTCCGGTCTTTACCGAAGCGATGTCGCTGATGATGCAGTCTTTGGGCAGTACCGGCAGCACTTGGCGGAAAGCGTCCAGCGTGTATTTCACCGTAACGGCATTGATGACCAGCTCCGGCTCGAAGTCCTTGATTTCTTCCAGTGTGGTGAAGCGGTAGGTGTTGTAGACAAAACGCAGTTGGTGCGGATTGACGTCGAACACAGCCGTCTCATGCTGGAAACTCAATATATCTGTAAAGAAAGAGCCCATTTTCCCGGCTCCAAGTATTAGTATTCTCATGATGTTTAATGTGCTAATGTGCTAATGTGCCAATGTGCTAATTGCCATGCGGCATCACTGCGCAGCCAATTAGCACATTGGCACATTAGCATATTAAATAATTACTTATTTATAATTTCCATTTGTTGCCTCACACTCTCTTCGTGTATCGCCTCAAATACCTTTTTGATGAATTCAGCATCCATGCCACACAATGCGCCTTGCGAGCCGCGTTTCTCGAGGATTTCGTTGTAGCGTCCGGTTTGCAGGATGGTCATGTCATGCTCTTTTTTGTATGTACCGATTTCACGTGCCACACGCATCCGTTTGGCCAGCTCCTGAATAAGATTGTTGTCGCATTCGTCTATCTGCTTGCGCAATTCGCTGAGGTTCTCGGTGCTTTGTGTTTCCTTGCGGATGACCAGCAGGTTGAGGATGTAATCCAGCACATCCGGGGTGACTTGCTGGGCTGCATCGCTCCAGGCACAGTCCGGGTTGCAGTGGCTCTCGATAATCAGTCCGTTGAAACCCAAATCCATAGCTTGCTGGCAGAGTGGAGCAACCAGTTCGCGCTTTCCACCTATGTGGCTGGGGTCGCAGATAATAGGAAGGTTGGGAATTCGGCGGCGCAGCTCAATGGGGATATGCCATTGGGGCAAGTTACGGTAGAGCTTTTTGTCATAGCTGCTAAATCCGCGGTGGATGGCACCCAGGCGTTTCAAGCCTGCATTGTTGATACGTTCCAAAGCTCCAATCCACAGCTCCAGGTCAGGATTTACCGGATTCTTCACCAGTACCGGGATATCTACGCCTTTCAGTGCATCGGCAATTTCCTGTACGGCGAAAGGATTGGCGGTGGTACGTGCACCTACCCAAAGAAGGTCAATTCCAGCCTTCAGGCATTCGTATACATGTTTGGCGGTAGCAACTTCTGTTGAAACGTACATGCCGGTTTCTTTCTTTACCTCCTTCAGCCATGCAAGGCCGTCTACGCCTACTCCTTCGAAGCCGCCCGGTTTGGTACGCGGTTTCCAGATGCCGGCACGGAATAGCTTGAGGCCTTTGTCTGCCAATTGTTTGGCGGTGCTCATTACTTGTTCTTCGGTTTCGGCACTGCAGGGGCCGGCTATTACCATAGGGCGTTTGTCTTCAACACCAGGTAATGTGATAGGTTCTAATTCGAGTTCCATATTCTTTATTTGTTTAATAATATTCTTTAATTATGCTTTTTCTTCCTTGTGACGTTTCCTCCTTTTCAGAAGACCTTCTGAGCAAGGTCCCGGAGATTTAGTAAAACGTCGGAGAAGATTTACTAAATCGTTCCTCCCGTTTTAGTGAATCTCCGGTGGAGTTTTAGTAAACGGGATTCCGGCTTTAGGGTGTTCATCTCTTACTTGTAAGCATTTATTTCATGTCCTTGATACGCTTCAATGCTTCTGCCAGTTTATTGTCCTTACAGCAGAGGGAGATGCGGATATACCGTTTCCCGTTACTTCCGAAGATAAACCCGGGAGTAATGAATACTCTGGCTTTATGCAGCACGTGTTCAGTCAGTTCTTCCACGTCTGTACAGCTGTCGGGGATTTTGCCCCAGAGGAACATGCCTACCTGGTTTTCGTCGTAGGTGCAACCCAAGGTATGCATGATTTCTCCTGCCAACTGACGGCGGTTGCGGTAATTCGCGTTGTTGCCGTCATACCAGTCTTGCTCTGCTTCCAGGGCAGTGGCGGCTGCCAGTTGCATGGCACGGAACATACCGCTGTCGATGTTGCTCTTTACTTTCAATATCCATTGCACGAAGTCGGCATTCGAGGCAAGCATGCCGATACGCCATCCCGGCATGTTGTGGCTTTTGCTCATGGAATTGAATTCTATGCAGCACTCTTTGGCACCCGGAATACTGAGGATGCTGATGGGATGTTCGTTCAGGATGAAACTGTAGGGGTTGTCGTTTACGATGACGATGTCCTTGCGGCGTGCGAAGTCCACCAGTTTCCGGTACAGTTCCGGTGTTGCGTTCGCCCCGGTGGGCATATTGGGATAGTTGGTCCACATCAGTTTTACACGGCTCATGTCCATCCGTTCCAGTTCGTCGAAGTCGGGCATCCAGCCGTTTTCTTCTTTCAAGTTATAGTTCACGACCTCGGCACCCAGAATCTTGCTTAATGAAGTATAGGTGGGATAGCCGGGATTGGGAACCAATACTTGTTCACCGGGGTTGACAAAGGCCAGCGTCACGTGCAGGATGCCTTCTTTGGAGCCGATGAGCGGTTGTATCTCTGTGTTGGGATTCAATGCTACACCGTACCATTTTTTGTACCAGTCCGCAAAACCGCGGCGCAGTTCGGGGATACCTACGTAGGGCATGTAACCATGTCCGTCCGGATTGCAGGCAGCTTCGCAAAGTGTTCGGATTGTCTTTTCGGAAGGCGGCATGTCGGGGCTTCCGATTCCCAGGCTGATGACATCCATTCCTTCGGCATTCATTTGTGCCACTTCTTTCAGCTTCTTCGAGAAGTAGTATTCGCTTACGCTTGCCAGGCGGTCGGCAGGCTTTATTCTACACGTTTGATTTTCCATCTTCATATTCTCCTAATATTTTCAGTTCTTTGGTCAGCGGTGTGATGGCCGCAATGGATTGTTTATATCTCAGTACATTGTCGAAGACGACATCTACGTAAAACTGGTATTCCCATTCACGCCCGATGATGGGCAGTGATTGTATCTTGGTCAGGTTGATGCGGTAGAAAGACAAAATAGACAATACCTGGGAAAGGCTTCCTTCAGTATGGGGAAGTGTGAATACCATGCTTGCCTTGTTGACGTCCTTGCTGCGATGCCGGTTCAGTTCATCTACTTGCCAAGGGTCGGCTACGACCAGGAAACGGGTGAAGTTATGTTTGTTGGTTTCGATACCTTCCTGCAGGACCTTCATGCCATAACGCTCTGCAGCAGCTTTGGAGCAGATAGCTGCATGGCCTTTCAGATGTTCCTGTTGGATGATTTCGGCACTGCGGGCGGTATCTTCGCCTTCCACCACTTTGATTCCGGGGTGTTGTCCCAGGAATTCACGGCATTGCATCAGGGCGATAGGGTGGGAGTTGACTTCGGTAATATCATCCCAGTCTTCATCGGGCAGGCAGACAAAACTATGGGAAATACGTAGCTTGTACTCGCCGACAATCTGTGCGCCACTTTGGCGTAATAGCTCATTGTTATGCAGCAAACTGCCTGCAATGGTGTTTTCTATTGCCAGCATTCCTATGGTCTGACTGTCTTTTTTGATGGCACCGAACACGTCTTCAAAGTTGGCGCAACAGATTAACTCTATTTCTTCTCCTTCGAAGTACTTGTGTGCGGCGATGTCGTGATACGAGCCTAATGTTCCTTGAATGGCTACCTTTTTCATTATTTTTATTTTCTTGGTTATGCTATAAAAAAAATCCCGCTTCCATACGATGGAGCGGGATTCTGTATATTTACTTGTTTCTCTATTCAGTCCTTAAGCATCACTGTCACTTGATACATACAAACTCCCGCTCTACTTTGTTGCTAAAGTAAAAGTAAAAAAAGAAGTAATATGCATAAGTAAATGATTTCATTAGAATCTATCTTTTTTGCTTTGGTTTTTAATTCTGGGGCAAAAGTAATAATTTTCTGTTAGATGCAAACAAAAAACGATACTTTTTTTGTTTTCTTGCCTAAAATAGATGAAAAGGATACTTAAAAGATGCCGGGAAGTGCTTCAGGCTTTGGTCCCAGGTTCTTGAATTCTCCGTTCAGACCAGCTTCCTCTTTCGGATTCAATTCCAGAGATTTCTTCATGTCCTCTACCGAACCGTCCTTATCACCATTCAGTAATTTAGCACGTCCGCGTTCTTTGTAGGCTTCCGCAAAGTTCGGATTCAGCTCGATGGCTTCATCAAACAGGCCGATGGCTTCCGTCAGTTTTTTCTGGTTGATATAAAGTTGCCCTAAATAAAGGTATGCCTGTTCGTTGAACGGGTTTATTTCCGTCACCAGTTTGTAATCTTCTTCTGCCTCTTCGTCCTTGCCGTCTGCTTCTTTCACTTTTCCGCGCAGGAGCATGGCTGTCTCTTCTTCCGGATTCTGGGCGAGCACAGCATCTATATCTTCCATCATATCTTTATACTGTTTCAGGTTCATCAAAGCTTCCGCACGTAATAGGCGAGCTTCAATGAAATCATCTTTCAAAGTGATTGCTTTGGTGAGATGGGCAATAGTCATCAGGTCGTCATCCTGTCCCTTACGGGCTTTCCCTAATAGATAATGAGCCACGGCATTTCCTTCTTCGATGGCAATCGCTTTATTGGCAGCTTCTTCCATAGCCTGATAATCTTCCTGGATGAAGCATACATTGGCCAGTGTCAGGAAAGTGCTTGTGACGTCAGGTTCCATAGCAGCCATCTTTTCCAATAGCTCGCGGGCCTTTGCCGTTTCCCCCATCTGGATATAGAGTTGGCTAAGATAGCCCATTGTTTCAAACTCTTCCTTGATGGCAAGAGCTTCAATAAAACATTTTACTGCATAATCTGGACGTCCCATGCGTTGCGCACGTAAACCGTCGTATTTGAAAATCTCGAAATTTTTCTGATCGTTTTTCTGTTTTTCACTTTCCGGAGTTTTCGACTTACCGGAGAAGAAAGATTTAAAAAAGTTCGGCATGGTGTGTTATTTTTGAGTTACTTTGCAAAGGTAGTAACTTATTTTGAAATATGTATCATTCCATCCTGCATCTTCCATTCACCTTCCTCCAATAAATATTGGATGACTTCGCTGATGCTCTCTTTTTCCGCTTCTATCTTATCGGCTATTTCTACTGGTGTCAGCGGTTTCTGGGTGAGTAATTCTGATATTTTCTTTTTCAGTTCCTCGAAATCGAAAGAATTCTCGGTCAGGGCATCGGTTGCACGGTGACTAAGACAAACATCGCATTGTCCGCAGTTGTGCTCGTTCTTCTCTCCGAAGTAACGGAGCAGCATCCGGCTCCGGCACACATTCTCCGAAGTGACATACTCTTCCATCGCTTTGATGCGGGCTTCATACCGGGCTTTGCGTTCTTCGTAGACGGAAGGAGGAATATGCACAAAACGAAGTTCCTGCCGTTCGCGGGTGTATATAATATAAGGTGTCTTTTTGTGCGGAATGTAATCCACGATACGACGTTTGGTAAGCGTGACCAGTATATTATAAATTTGTTCGCGGGTCAGTCCGGTACGTATGGACAGGGTTGCTTCGCTGATATAGGCATAGTCGGTGAATACTCCGGTGTAAGAGCGGAGAATCGTCTGTATCAGTGCTTCGGCTTCCGTTCCCATTTCTCGCAATTTGTATAGTTCGTCCCGGCGAATCGTGAAAAGAATACGAGAGGCATTATCCTGTTCGTCCGTATATTCCAGATAGCCGGCTTGAGTCAATATTTTCAGTGCACTGTCTACCGGAACCGGGAAGTATTTGAACTTCCGGCAAAACTCTTCCAGATTAAACTCGCGGACACATTGGAAACCGTCGCCCATTGCCATCTGATAGTAATACTGCAAATGTTCGTAGACATTGAGAATATACTCCTTGTCGGGGAAAGTATCCACAACGCGCCTGTGCAGCGTCGTTCTGTCCGTTTTGGTGTATAAGATTACAGCATACGCTTTTTCACCGTCTCTTCCTGCACGACCGGCCTCCTGGAAATAAGCTTCGAGAGAGTCGGGGAGATCGAGATGCAATACGATACGCACGTCGGGTTTATCAATCCCCATTCCAAAGGCGTTTGTAGCTACCATTACACGAACTTCTCCGCTTTGCCAGCGTTTTTGCCGGAGGTCTTTTACGGCATTATCCAGTCCGGCGTGATAGAAGTCGGCGGTAATATCTTCGTTTACCAGTAACTCGGTGATTTCCTTGGTGCGCCGTCTGTTGCGGGCATAGATAATGGCGCTGCCGGGTATCTTTCGTAAGATATGCAACAGCTCTTGAGTTTTGTTATCCGTTTGCCGGACGATATACGCCAGGTTTTTCCGTTCGAAGCTCATGCGGAAAACATTCTCTTCACGGAAATCCAGGCGAGCTTGAATATCCTTCACTACTTCCGGAGTGGCGGTCGCCGTAAGTGCCAGTACCGGAATTCCCGGTAGCAATGTCCGTATTTCGGCAATTTTTAGGTAAGCAGGACGGAAGTCATATCCCCATTGTGAGATACAGTGACTTTCGTCGACCGTAATCATGGAGACTTTCATAGATCGCAGTTTGGTACGGAATATGTCCGTGTCCAGACGTTCCGGAGAAATATAGAGGAATTTATAATTACCGAAGATGCAATTCTCAAGAGCAGTGAGAATCTCCTGCCGTGTCATGCCTGAATAGATGGCAAGCGCCTTGATGCCGCGTTTACGTAGGTTTTGCACCTGATCTTTCATCAGGGCGATGAGAGGAGTAATGACAATGCAAATCCCTTTCTGGGCGAGAGCAGGCACTTGAAAAGTGATGGACTTACCGCCTCCGGTCGGCATAAGTCCCAGTGTATCTTTGCCTTCGCCGATACTGGTGATGATCTCCTCCTGCAAGTCGCGGAAGGAGTCATATCCCCAATATTGCTTTAATATCTCCTGATACTTATTCAATCGGCTTTATATCCTCGATTTGAAGTTGTACTTCACCACGCTTGTGCGTGTTTTCTTCAATGGTGTAACAGATGTCGAACGAGCGTTTCGTTTTGATATAACGTACGTGTGAGCTCTGTCCGAACGCGATACCGTTCATTACATTATTCGATTTATTATCGACCAGTTCGAGTTTGATATGTTCCTGATCGCGTCCCACCACTTTACTTGTTCCGTAATCATAAACATGATGAGTGCAGAAAATAGGTTTCGTGTTATCAGGACCGAAAGGATTAAACTTTTTCAGGTCGCTGAAGAACTTGGATGAAATATCCCTGAAATCTATTTCAGCATCAATCTCGATAACGGCACTGGTTTGTTCCGGTAAGATATGCTGTGAAACGTATTCTTCGAATCGTTTGGTAAAGGCATTCACGTTTTCCACTTTCATCGACAGTCCGGCGGCGTATGTATGTCCCCCGAAGTTTTCCAGCAGGTCGCGGCAATGCTCGATTGCTTTATATACGTCAAAGCCGGAAACTGAACGTGCGGAGCCTGTTGCCATATCATCCGTCCGGGTCAGTACCACGGCAGGGCGGTAGTACACTTCTGTCAGACGGGAAGCTACGATACCAATCACTCCTTTGTGCCATTCTTCGTTGTAGAGCACGATGGAGCGGCGATCGGCTAATCCTTCCAGATTGGCAACGATGTTGTTTGCCTCTTCCGTCATACTCTTGTCGAGGTCTTTCCGGGTTTCGTTGTATTGGTTGATTTGTCCGGCTTTCTCAAGCGCTATCGAGAAATCTTTTTCCGTCAGCAGGTCTACGGCTTCTTTTCCGTTTTGAATACGTCCTGATGCATTGATGCGCGGTCCGATTTTAAACACAATATCGCTGACGGTGATTTCCTTTTCAGAAAGTCCGCATACGTCGATAATAGCCTTCATACCAATGCTCGGGTTACTGTTCAGTTGCTTCAGACCGTGGTAGGCGAGGATACGGTTTTCACCCATAATCGGAACGATGTCCGATGCAATACTCACAGCTACAATATCCAGCAAAGGAATCAGGTGGTGGAACTCGATACCATTACTGATAGCGAATGCCTGCATAAACTTGAAGCCGACTCCACAACCGGAAAGGTGAGTGTACGGATACGTATTGTCCAGGCGTTTGGCGTTCAGAATAGCTACGGCAGGCGGAAGCACATCATCCGGTACATGATGATCGCAGATGATGAAATCAATCCCTTTCTCTTTGGCATAAGTGATTTCCTCTACTGCTTTAATTCCACAATCGAGTACAATAATCAGTCCTACACCGGTTTCTGCGGCATAGTCCACTCCTTTTTTAGAAATGCCATACCCTTCATTGTATCGGTCGGGTATGTAATAATCAAGGTTCGAATAGAACTGTTGAATAAACTTGTAGACCAATGCTACGGCAGTAGTACCGTCTACGTCATAATCTCCATAAATTAGAATACGTTCTTTCTTTCCCATCGCCCTGTTCAGACGTTCTACTGCAATATCCATATCCTTCATCAGGAACGGATCGTGCAGGTCGGGCAATTGCGGGCGGAAAAACTTCTTGGCGTCAACCGCCTTCGTTATTCCCCGCTGTACCAAAAGTTGTCCAAGTATCGGGCTAATCCCTAATTCCTGGGCCAATGTCTGGCTTGTCTCTGCCTGTTCGGGTGTAATGGGTCGATAATTCCATTTGTGATTCATTTTATATATTGTTTTTTCTTTTTCTGTTCTCAAGGGTTGAAAAGGCACTTCTTTCCAACAAGGGGTAAAAGTACGAAAAAAAGCGGAAGTGTATAGTAGATAAGACGAAAATATTTCAAGGCTGGCTTTTGGAAGATAACTTCTTTTAGCTATCTTTGCTTCGTTAACAAAAGTCTAAACAGGTGAGAAATACGCTAAAATGAGAAGACAAAACGGTGCCATAAGCTCTAATATGACATTTGATGATATCTATATTGAGTATTATCAACGTTGTTTCTTGTTTGCTAAATCCTATCTTCACGATGAGATGCAGTCGAAAGATATAGCCTCTGAGGCAATGATAACTTTATGGAGTACGATGAAGACTGAAGAGGTGAAAAATATCCGTGCTTTTTTGATGACTGTGGTAAAGAATCAGGCCTTAAACTACCTGCGAAATGAGCATCTGCGGATGGAGGCCAGGGAAAACATCCTGGATGATGAACTTTACGAACTTGATTTCCGTATCTCTTCTCTTGACTCTTCCGATCCTAACCAACTTTTCTCTGAAGAAATAATCGCCATTGTTAATCATACTTTAAATGAATTGCCGGAAAAAACAAGAAGGGCATTTATGATGAGTCGATATGAGAATAAATCGATGAAAGAAATCGCTGAATCATTAAATATGACAGTGAAAGGGGTAGACTATCATATTGGCAAAGCGTTGCAAGCTTTAAGGAAGAACCTCAAAGATTACCTTTATACTCTACTTTTTTTCTAATAGAATACCTTACCGATAAAGTTCTCCTTCGGCATTGATGCATATCCTCCTCGGCATTGATGAACAAATGAAGGACCTCAAAGCACTTTTTTTATTTTTCTTCTAGTGAAGTTTGTAAGTGGCGTGTCTTATATATGTAAGCCCTCAAAAAGCTTATGTCTTAACCCCAAGGAAAAAGTATGGATACGAAACTATTAAATAAATATCTTGCAGGAGATGCTCTTCCCGAAGAAAAGAGAGAAGTCGTGCGCTGGATGAAAGAAAGTGAAGAACACCGTGAACAACTGATGCAAATGCGTCATATTTATGACGCTACTATCTGGAATGGTAATTTGCAAGAAAAAAAGGCGGAAAATAAGAAAATTATGATGCGTTATCTTTGGGCCTCTATGAAGATAGCGGCAGTCATTGCCATGATTGCTTTTATTATTCATAAGGAATATCAAGAGTATCGGTTTGAACACTCTACTGAAATGCAGATGATGACGGTTCCCGCAGGGCAAAGGGCTAGCCTGGTTTTGGCTGACGGGACAATTGTCTGGTTGAACTCCAACTCTACTTTAAAATATCCGGCTACCGGATTTCATGCCAAAGAGAGGAAAGTGATTTTGGAAGGAGAGGGGTATTTTGAAGTGGCTCATAACGAGAAACATCCTTTTATTGTTGAGACCGAGAAATATGATATCAGAGTATTAGGAACTACTTTCAATGTCTCGGCATATCCTAACTCCGGTTTATTTGAAGCTTCTTTGATAGAAGGTAAAGTCACCGTATACCATCCTGAAACGCAAAACGAAATAATCTTGAATCCACATGAAAAGGTGGAAGTTAGAGACGGGAAACTTTATAAAGAGACCTTTACTTCGGATCATGATTTCTTGTGGAGGATGGGTATTTATTCTTTTAAAGATGAACCGTTGGAAACTGTCTTTAAGAAATTAGAGCAATATTATGAAGTGAAGATCATTAATAAAAACATAGAAATAACTTCTCATCCGTGTACCGGTAAGTTCCGCCAGAAAGAAGGAATCGAACATGTGATGAGAGTATTGCAGAAATACATCAAATTTAATTATATACAGGACGACGAAAAGAATCAGATCATAATCTATTAACCCTAGTATTTAATCTAAAAAAACACTGAAAATGAGAGCAAGAGAACCTGCCCGTTTAAAACAGAAATATCGGTAAGTGTTGCAGCACTTACCGATATGTGAGAAGTCAATAAAAAAGACTCGTCATCTGTTACAAATCTTTATGTATTAACTTAATAACTCTAGGCAAAGATATGAAAAATAATCTTTGGTGTGGACGTATTGTCCATAGAAAAACACACTGTACTCAAATTTTAAGAATTATGAGGTTAACTGTCTTTTTCCTGTTATTCATTGTTTTTGAGACATATTCCTTGAATGTCCGTTCTCAAAATCAGAAAGTAACGATGAATAAAGGTACCGCAACACTATCTGACATTATCAGGCAGATTGAAAAACAAACAGACTATTTGTTTATTTACAATGAGCATGAGATTGCTTTAGACAAACGAATAGCAGTATCTACTCGGGAAACCACGGTTGCCGAAATTCTTAATAGAGTTTTGCAAGGAACAGGTTTCTCGTATACGATGGAAGGCAACCATATTATTCTGGTGAAAAATATGGAGAAAATGAAAAACGTAACTCCCGGTCGGAAGATAACAGGAACTGTGAAAGATGATTTGGGAGAGGTTATTGTCGGTTGTAATGTAGCTGTTAAAGGTGAGAAAATAGGAGCCATCACCGATATGGATGGAAGATATACTATCGAGGTTCCGGACAATAGTATATTGGTTTTCTCATTTTTAGGTTATAAGAGCGTTGAATCTCCCGTCAAGAATAATTCGGTTGTCAATATAACCATGCAAGAAGACTCCAGATCTTTGGAAGAAGTGGTGGTTGTAGGTTATGGAACACAGAAGAAAGTCAATTTGACAGGTGCCGTGTCTGTGGTAGAGGGGGATCAATTGGCAGGGCGTTCTGCTTCGACTATGTCTCAATTACTGCAAGGAGCAGTTCCTAACATGACTGTCTCTTTTTCTTCCGGTCGTGCAGGAGATGGAGGTTCGTTTAATATCAGAGGAGTGAATTCCATTAGTGGTTCTGCCAAACCGTTGGTCCTTATTGATGGAGTGGAGGGAGATGTGAATCGTGTCAATCCGAATGATGTCGCCTCTGTTTCGGTCTTAAAAGATGCGTCGTCTGCGGCAATTTATGGAGCACGTGCCGCCTATGGAGTTATTCTGGTAACTACAAAGACGGGAGAAAAAGGCAAAGTCACTCTTAATTATAACGGACGATATAGCTTTAGTGATGTAACTACGTCGACAGATTATGAAACCCGTGGATATTATGCGGCCGGTATTAGTGATATGTTTTTCTCTACCTGGCAAGGGACACCATTGCTTACATATACGGAAAAGGATTATCATGAGTTGTGGATCAGGAGAAATGATAAGACGGAACAACCCGAACGGCCCTGGGTAGTAACTGAAAACGGACAGTATAAATACTATGGGAATTTTGATTGGTATAATTATTTATATGACCATAAACGTCCGACGCATGAACATAATGTAAGCATTTCCGGTGGAAGTGAACATTTGAAGTTCAGGCTTTCCGGAGGATATTATAATCAGAAAGGAGTTCTTAAAATACAACCGGACAAGTATGAACGCTATAACTTCAAATCAAGGCTGGAAGCCAAAGTGACTCCATGGTTATCCGTCAGTAATAATACCTCTTATTTCAAATCGAATTACTCCTATCCGGGACTTGGTGGAGTGAATACAATATTTAAGAATGCAAGCTATCGTGCCTTGCCTATATTAGTGCCTGTACATCCTGATGGTACACTGGTGTATGAAACTAATATCATGAACTATACTTTGGCGGGTACCACCGTTGCATTATCTAATAAGAAACATAATAATAAAGATGAGATAGACGAGTTTATGACCACATTTGAAGTCGTTATAAATCCGGTAAAACATGTTGAAATCATAGGGAATTACACATATTCGAAATATGACAAGAAATGTACCAATAGAAGTGTAGACATGCAATACTCCAAGGTACCGGGTGTTACGATTACCATGCCCGAGAGTACAAGCGGAGGGAATAAACTGACTGTGTTGAATACAAAAAATCTGTATTATGCATATAATGCTTACGGAACTTATGGTAACTTGTTTGCCGGCTCTCATAATGTGAAACTGACAGGCGGTATCAACTATGAGACAAAATCTTATGAAGATCTGACTGTGAGTAAAGATGGACTGTTATCTGATGAATTGAATGACTTTAATTTGGCTAAGGGAGAAAATACAGTAGTCACCGGAGGAAAGAATAAATATGCTTTATTTGGTGTCTTTTATAGGGCAAACTATGATTATAAAGGAAGATACCTGTTTGAGGCGAGCGGAAGATACGATGGCAGTTCCCGGTTTAAAAAAGGCCATCGGTACGGCTTCTTCCCATCGTTCTCCGCCGGATGGCGCATTAGCGAAGAGCCTTTTTATGGAGCATTGAAAAATACAGTAGATAACCTAAAGTTACGACTGTCTTATGGAACTTTGGGCAATCAGCAAGTTGGTTATTATGATTATCTGCAGCAAATAGAAACAGGAAAAGTTCTTAATTATTCGTTTGGTGATAAAGAAAAAGCCTCGTATGCCTATGAAACCGCTCCTAATGCTTCCGACTTGACATGGGAAACCGTAGTTACTAAAAATATTGGTCTTGATATCGGTATCTTCAATAATAGATTGAATATTTCGGCAGATGCTTATATAAGGGATACAAAAGACATGCTAATGCCCGGCAAAGCATTACCGTCTGTCTATGGCGCAAAATCTCCTAATATGAATGCTGCTGACTTAAGGACCAAAGGTTGGGAATTGGTCGTTGCCTGGAATGACCGTTTTAATGTGATGGACAAACCTTTTAACTATGGTGTTTCGTTTGGAATCGGGGATAATGTCTCCAAGATTACGAAATATGATAACCCTAATAAAGAAATCAGTTCTCCTTATGTCGGTCAGAGACTGGGGGATATATGGGGGTATATGGTTGATGGCTATTTTGCGACAGATGAAGAGGCAGCTAATTATGGAGTAGACCAGAGTGTCGTAAACTATATCATCAACAATGCCGTTGTCGATAGAGGACTGCATGCTGGAGACATGAAATATCTCGATCTTGATGGCAATAATAAGATCGAACAAACTGTCAGTGCTAATGATATTAAGGATCAACGGATTATAGGTAATTCTCTTCCGCGCTATACGTACAGTATCAGACTTAATGCAGAATGGAATGGCATTGACTTTTCCGTGTTCTTTCAGGGAGTGGGGAAACAAGACTGGTACCCATCCAGTGATGCATTTGCCTTTTGGGGACCGTATAGTTCACCAGCACCAAGTTTCATTCCAAAGGATTTTTTGGCAGACGTATGGAGCGTAGACAATCCTGATGCTTATTTCCCCCGCCCCAGAGGATATATCGCATGGACTGATGGCCGTTCCTTGTCATCGGTTAATAACAGATACTTGCAAAGTCTTGCCTATTGCCGACTGAAAAACCTGACTGTGGGATATACGCTACCTGTTAAATGGTTATCAAAGATACATGTGCAGAAAGCCCGTCTCTATTTCAGTGGTGAGAATCTGCTCACATTAGACAGGCTGGATACGGATTATATTGATCCGGAAGCGGCTGCTGCCGGAACAAATTGGAAAACAGGTAAGACTAATGCACTCTCTTATCCGTTCTCAAAGACCTATTCTTTTGGTATTGATATTACATTCTGATAATAACTAATATATCTATATATGAAAACCAAGTTTAGTATCATATTTATGTGGTTGTTTACCATTCTTTTTATATCGTGTGATAAACTGGACCTTTATCCTGAAGACAGTTTGTCTCCAACCACCTATTTCAAGAATGAAAACGAACTTCAACTGTATAGTAATCAGTTTTACTATAATATACTGCCTACGGCAGCAGATATTTATAAAGATAATGCAGATGTATTGATTGTTTCTCCGTTGGATGATGAGGTAACTGGGCAACGGATCATTCCATCGACGGGTGGAGGATGGAATTGGGAGGCATTGAGAAGTCTTAATTTCTTGTTAGAGAATTCTCATAATTGTGAAGATCAAGATGTACGTAATAAGTACGATGCAATCACCCGTTTTTTCAGGGCTTATTTTTACTTTAAGAAAGTACAGCGATTTGGAGATGTCCCCTGGTATGATAAAGTACTGGATTCGTCTGATGCTGAACTGTTGTATAAACCTCGGGATTCCAGAGAGTTTGTGATGCAGAAAATCATTGAAGATTTGGATTTTGCTATTACTACTTTATCCAAAGATAAAGAACTTTACAGAGTCAGTAAATGGGCTGCATTGGCATTGAAGTCAAGAGTTTGTCTGTTTGAAGGCACTTTCCGCAAGTATCATGGGATAGCAGACTACGAAAAATATTTGGATGCGTGCATTACTGCTTCCGATGACTTTATGAAGAATAGTGGATATAGTTTGTATAAAACAGGCAGTACTCCTTATCAGACTCTTTTTTCTTCCTTGAATGCCATTCAGCAGGAAATTGTTTTGGCTAGAGACTATAATGGGACACTGAATATCCGCCACGACGTGCAAGGTTTTGAAAATACAGCTTCGAAAGGCAGACCCGGATTATCGAAAAAGATTGTAAATATGTATTTGAATAAGAACGGTTCCCGTTTTACGGACATGCAAGGATATGCCACTAAGGTATTTTTTGATGAATGTCAGAACAGGGATCCTCGTTTGGCACAGACCATCCGTACTCCCGGATATATACGTCCGGGAGAAACGAAACAGTCGGGTCCTAATTTCTCTTCGGCAATGACTGGGTATCATTTAATTAAATATTCGGGTGCCACCAAATATGATGTTGGTGACACGTCTGAAAATGATTTTCCTATTTTCAGGACGGCGGAGGTTTTTTTGAATTATGTGGAAGCCAAAGCGGAAAGGGGAACGTTGGAACAGAATGATATTGACAGGACAATTAAATTAATAAGGGATAGGGTAGGAATGCCGAACCTGAATATGAGTGACGCTAATACAGGACCCGATCCTTATCTGCTGAATGTCTATCCTAATGTCTCTGAAACGAATAAAGGAGTCATACTGGAAATCCGTCGTGAAAGAGTCATAGAATTGTTAATGGAAGGCTTCCGCTATTATGATTTAATGCGTTGGAAAGCGGGGAGTTGTATGGATGATGAGTTTTTGGGAATGTATTTCCCCGGTCCGGGCAATTATGACCTGAATCATGACGGGACTATTGATGTCTGTTTGTATAAAGGAGCAAAGCCTGGTGGTGTCAATGCGCTTGAATATCTGGAGATTGGAGTTACGGTAGAACTGACAGAAGGAGAATCCGGAAATGTGATTTGCTATAAAGATGTTCCTCGCCAGTGGAATGAAGAACGGGACTATTTATACCCGATTCCAAGGCAGGACCGTATTTTGACAAATGGAGCTCTGACACAGAATCCGGGATGGAATGATAATTTAAACTTTTAATTTGATCGGTCATGAAAGAATATAGAATAATGATATTACTAGTTTCTACGCTTTTTATAATAGCTATCAGCTGCTCCAGCCAACTGGACAATGAAGATTTCAGCGATATGATAGGAAAGGGACAGAATTATACTCCTCCTCCTATCCCGGTTGAAGAACCGACATTGAAGGACAAAGATGGCTGGAAAATAGATTCTATTGACGGAAAGAGTTTTATATGGTACTCCTATAATAAAGGGGCTTTCAATGCCCAACAACAAATAAATGTGCTTGAAATCGACCTGTCGAGTCCTGATTACGAATTGGAGTTTGTTTCGGCTCCTCAACTCGATTCTTTGTCAAGCGTTGCTCTGAAACATGATGCGGTAGCCGGAATTAATGGTACGTATGAACTTGAAGCCTCTTTCGTAAAAGTCAATGGCTCAATAATTTCACCGATCACTCTTCCCGAAGGGCATTTAAGATATTGGAAACATGAAGGGGCCATAGCTTATGACGGCTATAAGGTTGAAATTGGATATGGAACAAAGGAATCATATTCCTATAATTCAATGCCTAACATATTCTCGGGAGCACCAGTCTTGATAGATGATTATCAACCAGTAGGTGAAACATTTATTGGAGATATAACCGGAATCAACCTGAATTCCCTGGATGGAGAGGATTACCGAAGACATCAGGGAGTACGTCATCCCCGTACCGCTGTGGCTTTGACTGAACAGAATAAACTTTTGTTGGTAACAGTGGACGGTCGTGCGGATTTGGCGGCAGGAATGACTGCCAAAGAGCTTACCTCCTTTATAAACCAGTATTTTAAACCACAGCATGCCTTGAACGTAGACGGAGGAGGGTCTACAACGATGTATATACGCGACAGTAATCTTTCAGCCACAGATGTAGTCAACTATCCGTGTGATAATAAAAAGTTCGATCATTACGGACAACGCAGTGTCAGGACTTTCATCTTGGTAAAGAAGCATAGCAACGGGCAGTTGTTTGACTCTGGTGACGGTTCGGAGGATAATCCTTATATTATAAAAACGGCGAGACATATGCAGGATATGCATAAGGTCAATTATTCTAAAGGAATGGTTTATTTCAGAATGGAGGCCGATGTGAATATGTCAGGGATTGATTGGCAGGCTTTGAATGTGAGTGAGCCTTATGACAGACTCGTCCATTTTGACGGAAACGGGCATGTTATAAAAGGCTTGAAATCGCAAGGTAACTATGCCAGCTTGTTCGGGGTGTTATGTGGAGTCTGCAAGAATTTGGGAATTGTGGATGCAGATATTGTGGCACAAAATGGAGGCGGAATATTAGCCGGCTATGTAGGGATAAAAATCCCGACTTCGGATGTACTTACCGGAAGTGTAGAAAATTGTTATACGAGCGGAAAGGTATCGGGATTTGATATAATTGGCGGTATTTCCGGTAATATCGGTAAACCGAGCGGATCTGTGTATTCGTCCATTAAGAATTGTTATTCTACTGCCACAGTTACAGCGAAGAATGAAACAGGAAATTCACGTGCCGGGGGAATAGTAGGTATTGTCTGGGCTGGTGGTATATTGGAGAATTGCTATGCGGCAGGTGAAGTTATTTCAATGAATTCCGGAGCAGCAGGTATCGGAGCTTATTTTGATACTGCACCTAAAAGATGCGTTGCTTTGAATAAATTAGTGGAAAACAAGAAAAATGGTGTAAATTTGGGGCGTATTGCCGCCTTCATGGGAGCAGCTAATATGACGGTTGTTGATTGTTGGGCAACAGACGATATGAAGATTTTGAATGCCGGAGTACCTAAAACCGAATTTTCCGGTGAATTAGTCGGTGTGAAGCAACCCCACGATGGGGAAACTAAGTCGAAGGAGTTCTTATCGAATATGCAGAACTACCTTGATGCAGGATGGGGAAACTCATGGTATTACAAGGTAAATGCGAAAGGATATCCTATTCTGTTATGGCAATATAATCGGGAAGATTATAATACGGATATTACTGGTCATTAAGACTAATATATATTATACTTAACACATTTATTCGTTAGTTTATGAAGAAAAACTTGTTAATCGTCGTTATCCTGGCTGTATGCTCCATTGAAATGGTAAAAGGGCAGACAGTAGCGGATTCATTGGCAATTGTATCTGCTTGTTGGAAGATAGAAAATCCTCAAAAAGGAATTGTATATAAGTATGCTTCTATCCCTCAATTATATCAAGGTCCCCAATCTATCAGCCTGATAGAAATTGATCCTGTTGCAGGTTTGAAAGTCAATGTTGCCGTTTCGGATAAAATGAAAGAAACAAGTAAGATTGCTTCTGAATATAACGCCATTGCAGCCATTAATGGCTCCTATTTTGACATGAAACGGGGAAACTCGGTCTGTTTCCTGAAGACGGATCGCCAAGTTATTGATACAACGCTGCAGAGTGAGTTTAAACAGCGTGTCACAGGAGCCATTAGTGTGCGCAAAAGGGGAATGAAATTAATTCCTTGGAACAAACAGATAGAAAAGAATTATAAAGGCAAAGCAGGTACGATACTAGCTTCCGGTCCGTTAATGTTGAAAGACGGACAGGTTTGTGATTGGAACTCGTGTGAACCGAATTTTATCCGGACGAAGCACCCTCGTAGTGCTGTTGCTACTACTAAGGATGGAAAAGTCCTGTTGATAACGGTAGACGGGCGTTTTCCTGAACAAGCAGGAGGAGTGAATATTCCGGAATTGGCACATCTGATCCGGGTTTTAGGAGGTGAGGATGCATTAAATTTGGATGGAGGTGGATCTACTACTCTTTGGTTGTCCGGTGCATCGGATAATGGAGTCGTTAATTATCCTTGTGACAATGGGCGGTTTGACCATGCCGGAGAACGGAAAGTTCCTAATATTCTTTATATAACGCATCAATAACGTTTCCATTATTCTTCATTGTATTTAAGGTCTTTCAGTGCATAGATTAAGACTTTTCAGTGCAGAAACTAGTGACTTTTTATGCAGTCGGGTGGTTGTCCTGTTGTAACGGGACAATGGGCACTTTATAAAAAGACGAATGTCACCTTATAGGGTGACATTTATCATTCTATAAGGTGACTAGCTATCCTCAAAAGGATGAAAATTACTAAAGATACAAAATTAATTAGTGAAAAGCAATAGTAGGGTAAGAAATTTATCTGTATTGCAAACAGGCTTAGAATTCAAATCCGAATCTAGCTCCTACTCCATGTAACTCCCATGTATCATTCCAACTGTTATGATAATAATGCCCTCCATAGCTGCAACTATAATCTGTTGTGGCGTCATAATCTTGGAAGTTATACATCAAAGCTAAATTCAAGGCCTTTTTCCCTTTTAAAGAGAAACGTACTCCTACTCCTATTGAAGCATACGCTCCTTCTATGTCTCCTACAGCATATCCGGCTTTTACGTCGGCGAACGGAGTCACTTTTTTGTTGATGAAGTTAGCTCTGAAGTTAGCATAGATGGGGGCTGCATAAAGAACTGCATCGGTATAGTAGTTGAAAGCAACGCCACCACCTACAAAGAAATAATTGTTGAATTGATAACCATGTGTGGTTGATAATTCAATTTTAGAGGCATTGTAGTCGCTCACATCGCCAATATATGCAAAGTCTACGAAACCCTTATAGCCTTTTAATGTATTTCTTGCGGCTTTGCGGTCGTTGGTATCCTTACGATAATCTCTTGTGTACCGCTCTTCTTTTGTGATTTTAGTCACATCACTCATCTGACAGATGATGAGGCTGCCATCACCTGTTTTGATTTTTAAAGAGACATTGGGCACTTGTTCAATGATTACTCCTTTAATAATGCTGCCATTCTTTAAATACACTACTTCTGTGTAATTCTGTGCTGCGACATACGTACTGATACTTAATAATAAGGTCAGTACTAATAGTAGTTTTCTCATACTTGTATTTTTATTGTTTATAGTTTCTTGAGTGCGCTATAGATAGAGCCTGCCCAATAGTTGCGCAATCCGAAACCACGTGCCTTGCCGTCGGTAATCCATTCTTCAATGATTTCCTTTGTTTCGGTATTGAAGAATACGACTTCATACGTACCTCTATTGTTTGATTTGTCCAGGAACTGTGCGATAAACACCATACCTACTCCGGGTGTTTTCTGGATAGGCAATGCGTTGATGGCTGCTTTGATTTGCTCTTTACTAAGAGTATATTCTCTTTTAGCAGTCATTAGCTCGGTCAGGTCGATGTTTTCGTTCACCTGATTAACGGCATCCAGTGAAATCTCTGTCACTTCTTTTTTCAATTGTTTTCCTACGTTATACTTCTTAGCTTCTGTGATGAACAGTTCATTGATACGTCTGAAAGCATCTTTGAATTGTGCCGGTGATTCATCTGCACCGAAAATTTTTACTTGGGAGTAGTCTACCCCATAGAACTTAATAGACTGAATGTCTTTCAATGCACTCTTGCCTTGTCCGAAACAGAACAGGCTCGTGCTCAAGAATAAGAATAGAATAAGTTTTTTCATATACGTTAATGTTAAAGTGATATAGTTGGTTACTAACTTCCAAAAGTAGAAAATAATTATCGTAAATCAATGAATTTTATCGTTTTTCGACTCATTGGAGGCATTTGTATCTTGGCAATGTACTCTGCCGATTCAAAATTGATGCTTGGCGCCACTCTGACTTTCGAACGGAACAGATCTTTAATCTCTTTGGCAAAGGCTTCGCTACGGTTCTCGCTTCCGATACGAATCAGAATCTCATCCGTTCCCAATTCATTGGTATAAACTTCAATGATATAGTTTTTTACCGAAGGTATATTATCCAGAATGTCGAATAATGCAGGCGGATACAACGTCGTTCCTTTGTATTTAATCATTTGTCCTTTCCGGCCGAGGATGGAGCTTAGGCGGATGGTATTTCTCCCGCAACCACAGGGATCGGTGTGGTGGTAACAAATATCACCTGTTTTGAAACGGAGCAACGGCATACCTTTGACTCCGAGCGTCGTGATCGTCACTTCCCCTGCTTCTCCCTCTTCCACAGGACGATTGTTATCATCCAGAAACTCTACAATGATAAGTTCCGGTTGCAAATGCCCTCCGTGGAATTCATTACACTCGGTAAAGGACGACTGCATTTCGGTGGAGGCATAAGTGGAATACAACTGCAAGGCAGGCCATTTATCGTGTATTTTCTGTCCGAGCGTATTCAACTGGAATTCCTGATTGCGCAATGCTTCTCCGATACAGATGCACTTCTGCATGGAACAGGTATTATGGTTGATATGATTCTTTTCGGCAAACTCTATCAGTTTGATAAGGAAAGAGGGGACTACCATTCCACAAGTCGGATGTATCCGTCGAATTGTGTCCCATTGCAGTTCCGGGATGCCGTTGCCTACACGGATCACTCCCATACCCAGTTCGCGGGCTCCCATATAATATGCCAAGCCTGCCATGAAACGGCGGTCGATGGTAGTCATCAATTGAAGAATATCTTGCTTGGTGCATCCGGTGGTGGTGAAAGATAAGTATTCGTTGTAAGAAAGACGGTCCAGGTCTTCAGAGGTGAGAACGAAAGTGACCGGATCTCCCAATGTGCCCGAAGTCGTCACATAGTCGATAATTTCCTCTTTGTCTACGCAGATGAAATCATCGTTATGGAGTTGCAGGTCCGTCTTGGTAGTGACGGGGATCTGTTGCAAGTCTTCAATCGTCTTTATTTGATTGATATCAATGTGATGTTCGGCAAACATCTGTTGATAGAACTTGGAATGTGCTTGCAGGTAGGCTAACACTTTGGCTAACTGTTCTTCCTGATAGCTTTTGATATCTTCCGGTGAGCGGAACTGAATTTCAGGATTCTTTTCCATCTTTGGATTGTTTTTGAATTTTCTGTTGGATACGTTCTTTCTCTTGCAACTTGGGAATGGATTTCTTCAATGCCTGTTGCCAGTATGCAATGGCCTGTTTAGATTGCTGCATGGCCTCGTAGTAATCTCCTATTACTTCATATACATAGTATAGGGAAGGATTGGAGGCTTGGTATGTTTTTAAAACAGATTCCTCTATCTGTTCCTTTTTTCTGATTTTCTTCAATAAAAGCGGAGTCAGTTTCTTATACGTGAGAAGATGCTGGAACTCCGGTGTGTCGATGAATTTATCTTCCGGAATGGTCAGGTCGGAACTGTATATTTCGTGTTGCCAATCAATCGTGTCTTTGAATATCTTATTCAGGTCATAGGCTACGTATTTCCCACATTGCCAGGGAGAGGTCGATACCCACATCAGCCGTTTCTCCGGTTGGAAGATGACGGAATGATGGGCAATAAACTGATTGATGGCCATTTCGTTGGCCAGTCCCAGGTCTGTGTTTTGCAGGCCTTTGTGGTCACGCAGGATAGAGGCGGCTTTGGAGACATCGATCGGAAGATCCTCATTAATGAGTTCCGTTAATCGTGCAAAACGGTATGGGCTGTCGGAAGTGCGGATATTTTCCATGTTTCGTTCGTCCTTGCTGAATTCTTCCGATTGGTAATGGTTGGTGCAGATGAGCCGATTGGCTTCTTTTCCGGTGAAAAGCACAGTTTTCTCCGGAGATTTCTCGATAATCGCGGCTTTGCCATCTTTGGCAGAACCTATCAATATGGATTCGGAGACGAATGTTTCCCGTTTTTTGGCGATGGCAAAGGCTTCATCAATAGTGGCTGCATATTGCAGAATCTCTCTGGTCAGGATGGAAATGGGGGTGGCGGAACCTGTGGGGACAGCAGATTTGGCAGCATTAATTGTCACGGTAAGACCTGTCTCGTTCATGCCGGATAACACTCCTATCATACCGGGCCATCCGACGGAAGCAAACCTGTATCCTTGCTCCGGTACATAAAAAGCCACCTGCTTGTTCTCTGCGAAGGCATCTCCTACATAGAAATCGAAGTTACGTCCGATCAGCAGGGATGAATCTGCACTTTGTGTTCCCCAAGTGGCGAACGAACTGCATCCCACTAACATATAATCTTGCATGGCATGTCCCAGGTCGTGTGCCGAATGGTAATTCAACTGGCGTTCGTAAGGAGTGCCGATGAAGTCGTATTCATGCGTACATGATAGCGAGATTCCGTAGATCTCGTCGCGGTATTCTTCGAGGACGTTCTCACCCAGATTACGGTTGAATAATACAATGAAGAACCGGAGGAATTTCAGATAACTGTCTGAAGGAACAATCTCACGAATCTGATCCACGAACACTTTCTCTTGATGGTGGAGCAGGTCGGAAGACAGTTGCCCGATAGCTTCTCCTCTCTGGAAAGCATCCCCTTTCACAAACAATTCCCATAAGCCGCTGTCGCTGTGCCGGAGAAAGTTATCTCCATAATGCCGGAGGTGGAGACTGTCTATATCAATCACTTTGTCTGTGGTCATGCTTTGCTCATGTTTGGGCGTTTGCATATCCGCAGAAAAGTAGAGATAGCTGATTCCGGCTATCAATAGAACGATGAGCGACAGGAAAAGGAAGCCCGTGTATTGGAGTGTCTTTTTGACTATTCTATGCATTTCCTACTTTTTTAGCCAGATATTCTTGTCCTACAAACTCCGCACAAGTCAGCATGGCAGTTAGTGTTACCCCTAATGCACCATGCACATTCAGGTTTTGCCCGGTGAGAAAGAGATTTCCCAAGCGGCTTCTTGTAGATACGAAACCAATTTGCGGACATTTATAATCTTTGATAATCCCATACGCGGAACCATCCACTGTTCCTGTATAGTCCCGATAGCTTAATGGAGTAGTGGTATACATCTCTTCTATGTTTTCTGAAAGGTCAATGCCATGTCCTCGGATGAAGCGGAGAATCTGTTCTGCTTTCTCCTTTTTGAAGGATTGGTAGTCTTCTCCCCGATGTTCGGGAGTCGTGTCCTTCCAGGCAGACAGTTCATCTATATACATAGGTGTCAGGATGGAAATGACACTGGCATATTGACTGTCCTCGGAAGACGCTTGCATGGAAATCATACAGTTGGTGGTCCGTCCCGGATAGAGCAGTTTGTCATACCACACTTTATTGTTCGCATGCAGATACAGGTTGCGGTTCTGATAAGGAGTGCTTTTTTTCTTCATTACCAGGTAGAGCGTAAAAATGCCGTAGGTATTTTCCAACGAACGGATGCGGGAAATATAGGCATTCTTGATGCTACGGTTTTTATCCAGTATCTCCAATGTCCGTTGGGGATGCATATTGGAGATGACGAAGTCGCTTTCCAGTCGCTCTTCTCCATTGATGATAACCCCTTGTACCTTTTCGTTTTCAACGATGATGCGGGTGGCTTCACTGTTATTGAGCACGGTCCCTCCGTTTGCCCGGATTACATTGATTAGCTCCAGACTGACTTGCATACTTCCGTCTACAAAACGGTAGGCGCCTTCAATATAGGAGTGATTAATCATGGCATGCTGGTAGAAAGTGGAGACATCTTTCAAACCTCCGTAGAGTAAAGCTGAACCTGCCAGTACATTTCGTAAGGCGGGGTCCGGAGTGATATCCGCAATCAGATGGGCGGCAGAGGTACAAAAGTATTTCATACCCTCCAAAGCGAGTGTGCCTTGTTTCAGGTGGTCTACGCTAATCAGGTTTCCGACAGCCTGAAGCTGTTCGGCATAGCATTTCAAGTTTTCTTTCTCATGCGGGAAGGAACGGCAGATGGTTTCAATAAACTGCGGGTATCCCATTGCATAATCGTATGTTTTTCCTTTATAGTAGATCGTATCAAAAGCAGCATCGTCCAAGCGTTTTATTTTCAGCTTGTCCATGATACCGAAATAGCGGAAATACTGGTTCATCACTTGACCCTCATCCAGGCTTCCTACATAATGAATACCCGTATCCAACAGATGCCCTTTTCGTTGGTAAGTCTGGAAGCATCCGCCGAATTGCGCATTTTTTTCTACTACGCATACGTTGAATCCCTCTTTGCTAAGAATCGCTCCGCATTCCAGTCCGCCAAGGCCGCTGCCGATAATGATGATGTCATATTTGCTCATACTAGTTCGGTTTTCTAAATATGTAAATGGTGTTTGATGTATATTTGTCATTAGGAATGATTTCGACAGCCATTCCACAGGCGACTGCTATTTCCCGTAATTGGGTTTCAGTGGTGAAATACAGTTCTCCGGTTGTCCGGTTGAAGTTGAAGATACGGGTGGATAGTAATTCCGTGAACCGGGTTAACCGGTGCTTGGAAGCGTTGGCTGAATTTCCGTCGCGTATGATAATCATTCCTTGTGAACGCAAGCGACCGGCACATTTCAACAATAGGGTTTGTTGATGTTCGTAGCTCATATAGTGAAGCATGTCGTTCAGGATAAAGACATCACTTTCCGGCAGGGGATATTCCAATGCATTGCCATGCTTGAACTGGAGATGCTCGTTGCGTAACCATCCGTGCTGCGCCAGCGCTATCTTGTCTTCATCGTAATCAATACCCAGGATTTCCCGGTCCTCGGAAAGCAGAGACAGCATATAGCATAACGGGCCGAAGCCGCAACCGATGTCTGTGATTTGCCCTTGGACGGGAATCAACCGGTTGAATAGCCGGTAATTCTTTTCCATCTTTACTTTAATACGGATATACCATTCTACGACGGGACCTTTATAGATATAGTTCTGGATAAGAGCTTCGTAGAACGCCGGATTGTCCGTCGTGTTCTGTTCACGGCAGATACGGGCATAAACCTCTTTCATGTAAGCGGATATGCGTTTGGTACGCTCCTGATAAGTACTTCCGAAAGACAGATCGTCTAGTGGTATACGGGGAAGTATTTCTGTATAGATGATTCCTTTCCGGATATTGAAAGGCTGTGCTTTGGCAATGATTTTGTTATTACCGTAAAGCAGGATCGGCAGAATATCCAGTTTCAATGCTTCTGCCAGATAGAATGCTCCTTTGTGGAAACGTTTCATCTTTCCGTTATAGGTACGTGTGCCTTCCGGGAAAATGGCGATGGAGTAGCCCTCCTTCACTTTTTTCCGCATCCGTTCCATATATTGCTCGTATCCTTCGCCTATATAATAGAAGTCGACATAACGAATGATGGCTCCGAAGAAAGGAGAGTGCCATACCCAATGGTTGGTTACCATCAGGATTTTAGATGAAAGAGACAGCAATACCAGAATGTCGATGAACGACTGGTGGTTGGCAATGATAATTGCCGGATGCCGGAAGCGTTCGTTGGCTTTGTTGATATGTTCTTTTTTGACGGCGGTGGCCAGTAGCAAAATTCCTTTGCAGGTGATTTGTATCAGGCGGCACACCAAACGCTGCTTGCTGCTTTTGCGCACAGGCACCGGATAAAGCAGGATAATCAATATACGGAGGACGATGCAGCCGATAAAGAAAAGCAGGAAGAGCAACACGGTACGTATCAATCCGATAAGCGTATAAGGCGGTAATCCTTTGGAAGCGGGGCCTGCGATGAAGAACCGGAAAATGAGTGGCTGAATGGTATAAGCCACCAGTACCACTGCTATCATACCCAGAATGGAAATCAGGGAAATGGATTGCAAAGCCGGGTGTTTGGCAAACACAAGTGCTCCCATACCGACCACTGTGGTGAAGGCGGAGAAGAAGATGGCTGTTTTATGGGAATTCAACACCTTCTGACCTGTACGGTATTTGTTTTGTAGCCCGTCCATAATGAAGATACTGAAGTCATCTCCAATGCCAAAGATAAAGGTGGACAGGATGATGTTGATAATATTGAACTCAATCCCCAGAATTCCCATCAATCCCAAGATGATTACCCAGCTGATTAGCATTGGGAGAAAGCTCATCAGGGTAAGTTCGATACGTCCGTAGGAGAACCATAGTGCAAAGAATATGAGGAAAGAAGAGATGTACAGAATCAGGTAAAAGTCGTCATTGATGGCCGATACCCATTTGTTGGCAAAATAGGAACGGTCGAAGATGACTACATTCGGGTCTTTATTAAAGTTCTGGTACACAGCTTCCTTATTCGGTTCGCTGATCCGTATCTGGCTGATAAGCATGGTGATGGAATCGGCAGAGGTTTGCCATTCATTCAATAGCTTGCCGGATAAATCGTCTTCTTGCGCGGTGTAATGATATTCACCGAAAGGCTGGTTCATCCATTGATAAAAAGGTTCGAAGCTTCCCGGGCGGAAACGATATTCGGCGGCAACTGTTTCCAACTGTTCACGGACTTGTTGCTGTTTTTCATCCGTCCAGTAATCTTTCCATTTCTTCAGGCGTTTTTGCTGCTCTTGCGGAGAGATCAGAAACTGTGAGGCGGAGGCATACTCTTTGATGAGTCCCTGCTCTTTCAGTGCCGATAACTTCTGATTGGTCGTTGCATAAATTTCGGTAGCCTGATTCATGTCTTTGCCCACACTGACAAAAAGCACGGTCTTTTCGTCGTTGTCGAAGAGTTGCAGTAATTTTTCTTCCGATTGTTGGAGATGGCGGGGCTCATAGTTGAGACTCATCATATCGTTGTTGAAGCCTACCTTTTGCGAAGTAAACAAACAGATCACTGTAATGAGGAGGATGCCGCCTACCAGCCATTTATTCTTTTCGTAAGAATAAGCATTTATTTTCTCGATGATGCGTAGTATGCGTCCCTGTTTGACGTCTGCCTGTCCTTTCAGAAAATGAGGCAGGTAAATGAGACAGAAGAGGGTGGTGCCCACCAATGCCAGAGAGGCAAACAATCCGAAGTCGCGTAACAGATCGGAACTGGTGAATATCAATCCCAGAAATGCGCCGATAGTGGTGAAACTACCTACCGTAAGCGGATAGGCTATCTCTTTAATAAGTTGTTGAACGGTGGAAACATGGTTCTGGTGTGCCAGCATGTGAATGGAATAGCTTAGTGCAATACCCATCACTGCCGAACCAGCTCCCACTGCAATGGCGGAGATACTTCCTTTGATAAAGAAAATGAGAAACAGGGCAAATAATCCTCCGAACAGTACTGGAGTAATAATCAACGGTATCGATCTCTTTCGTTTAAAAACGAGTGAGATGAATACAATGATGATAAGCAGTGCCAGAGAGGAGGTCAGGATGGTATCTTTCTTAATCTGACGGGCGTTGTAGACTCCCACGGAGGGACCGCCGAAGTATTCAGCTCGAATGGTAGGAGATTCTCCCTGTACGTGCTTGAGCTCTTCTTCGAGTATCTTTATCAGTTCGTCGTTCTTTCCGGTGCTGCCTGTACTGAATACCGGGGTAATGAACATAAGTAAGGTGGAACCGTCTTTGGAGAAGATATGTTCGTCATAAATCTCGTAGTTGGCTTCCAACTGGAAATCTTGCAAATGTTTCAGGGTTTCGCTTCCCAGTCCGAGCGGGTCCCGGAGAATATAGCTTCTTAATGCAATTCCGGCAGGAGAGAGGAGATTGGTATAATTCTTTTGCATGACAGCCTGTATCCCTTTATCCGTCAGTAAGGAATCGAAGCGTTGATAGTCCGTATCTGTCAGGAAAAGCGGAAGATGTTCATAAACGAAGTCTGTGGCTCCTTGGATGAGGCTTTGGTCTACCTGTGCGAGAATTCCTTTAATCAGTTTTCCTCCGGCTTTTTCAGTCAGGGTTTGTTGCAGTTGTCCGGCTGCTTCTATCAGGGAGTCGGGTTCTACGCGGTGGCAGGTATCTGCCGAGGATAACATAATGATAATCTTATCCTTAATCTTGAGATTGTCGAATACTTTGATTGTGTTCTGGGAATCTTTAGTGTCGGGGAAAAATTGTGTGATGTTCTCTTCGAACCTTACTTGCAGGGCAAAGAATCCCATTAACAGGACACAACTGATGAGTGACAAATAGAACAGAATCTTGTGCCTCTCGAAATAATCATATAGTCCGATAAAAAACTGGGTCATATCTTTTTTTTCCTACACGCCGTGAGCAGAATGAACGCGATGGTTCCTGCCAGTATGCTGCAACCGACTGCAAAGATAACACTTCCTATTAAATATTGCTCTATGACTGATTTTACATTTTCAAAAGAAAGTTCGTTTAAATGCAGATTGACAGGATCTCCCAGCACTTTGCAACCGGTTACGTAACTGCCGTACAGCAAAAATGGAATCATCGGAGGGATACTGATATTGGCTGCTACAATAGCTATGACTTTATTCAGTCTGAACAAATGTGCCAGAAATAACGTGATTAGCATTTGATATCCCCATACCGGAACGATCCCCATGAATACGCCGAGTGTGATGGCAGCCGTGATCCGCAGATTAGATTCGGGGGAGTGGGTGACATGATCCGAGAAAAACTGCTTGCAGTTCTTCCAGGTCAGTTTACGGAAGAAGTTTCGGGGGATGATCCAAAGGAAAGTGACGAGCACCAGTACTGTGTTCAGGATACTGATACGGGTGAAATCGCGGAACGGTCGGAAATGAGAAACTCGCTCTTCCTGTGGCGGATAATAAACATGTACCGGAATGTTTTTAACGGTAATGCCTCCCCAGGCAGCAAAGACAAGTGCTTCCAACTCAAATTCGTATTTGGCGGTGTAATACCACTTGTCCACATTCATTCGTTGGATGGGGTACAGGCGGTAGCCGGATTGAGTATCTTGCAGTTTGATACCTGTTTCGAGGGTAAACCAGAAGTTGGAAAACTTATTGGCAAATGTATTCTTTCCCGGCATGTTGTCCGAGGCGAGGTTACGGGCACCTACCAATAATGTGTCCGGTTCCTTTTCTATGGATTCGATCAATGCAGGGATATCCGAAGCGAAATGCTGTCCGTCAGAATCAATGGTGATAGCATACCGGAATCCTTGCTTTTTGGCAAAGGATAGTCCATGTCTCAAAGCTACTCCTTTTCCTTGATTGACAGGGTGGGTGATGGTATGTAAGTTAGATTCCCGGCTAAGTATTTCGGCTGTTTCATCTGTAGAACCGTCGTTGACAACAAGGATATCGGGGGCGTAGAAACGTACACTTTCTATGACGTCCGCCAGTGTCTTTCCATTGTTGTAACTTGGGATGATAACGATGATCCCTAATTGTTTCAACTTCTCGTGCCAATAGGCTGTACTTATTTGTTCCTTCATACTGTCGGGGTAAGTGCAGCTTTTAGTTTGATGAAACATTCGTTCTTTACGGTATTTTCCTCTACAGTGCTCTCTTTCACAGTACTCTTTTTTACAGCTTCCTTCTTTATAGTCCCTTCCGCTTGCAACTGAAGTGTACCTTCTTCTGTCTCTTTAAAAGTCAGTGCCACCGAAATGTGCGGTGTTTCTATAGGATTGATAGCCGAAAGAAACTTGCAGGAAGACACTTGTGTTACTTGCAATTTTTGCTGGCGAATGTCTTCTACACATTCCTTGATAAGTTGTAACAGGCAAACTCCCGGAACTACCGGATGTCCGGGGAAATGTCCCTGATAAACAGGATGCCCGGGATTCAACTTTACCTGGATAGTCCAGATCGTTGAGTCCGATGATTCGGAGGAAAGGATGGTATAGAAGTTATCAAGTAGCATATATTAAATCTCTTTAGATAGTTTGTCCAGACGGATCGTTAACCGAATCCACGGATGTTTGATTTTTATTTGTGCGGGATCGCCCGGAGTATTGCCAATGATGTAGACCACTGACTTTCCAAAGCCTTTTCCACTGGTTCTTTTTTCAGTAGCACTGTCTTTAGTCGTTTTCACACGAATATCTTTCCCACTTAAGAACAGACGTCTGAAATCCATCTCCAGAAGTTTCAGCACCTTTTCCTTTTTCATGGGTTCAATGCAACTGTTGACAGTAAACTGATCGTTGCGTAGAGAAAAATCGAAAAGGCTTAGTCCGAAGTAAGTAGACGCTACGATCCGGATTTCGTTATCAGGCATACGGCGTACTATTAGCATACCGCTCATGTGATGTTTCATGAAATCCAGTTGGATATTGTATTTTTGCGAGCTTTCTCCTTGTGTTAGTTCGATAGCGGGGAGCACAGTACTTCCTTCCCCGCTCATCCGTGGAGAGCAGGAAGTCTGGATCTGTATCCATAAGAATAGCAGAGCCGTCAGACTAACGAATCGCAAACTTCGTCTCATTCTTCAGGGAGTTGAACTTTTTATTATAGAATTCGTATTCTGTATAGTTTGTGGCTGTTTCGGACAGACGGAGTTTGTGTACCGACATATCTTTCTTGTCCAGATAGATTTCTATACCGGCAATATAGGCTTGTACCGCTTTGTTGGTCGGTTTTATTTTAACCAGATAGTATCGTGCGTCTTCAAAATACTCCAGCAGGTAGTTGGACGACATTTTAGACAGGTCGCCTATCATACACGCGGTCAGCATATCCTGCATCTGTGCCATCATTTTGTTCGAACTAAGATTCATGATACTTTTCTTGCCATCCGAAACGATTTTGAGCTTACTGCCGTTTATCACGATGAGATAATCCATCGGGCGGAAATATTCCATGCAGATTTTATGGGTCTTCTGGTAGTAGAACTTCCCTTTGGAAGTAACCTTCTCATCGAATACATCGAGATATTTCACTTGGGTGAAATCGCTTTCGATGGACTCTACGGTTTGCGCCTCCTTTGCCAGGCGGCTTTCAAACTCTGTCTTTTGCGCCATCTTTTTCATGCTCTGGGCATGGATAGAGGCTATTGACAAGAAGAAAAGCGATAAATATATTAATAAAGTTCTCATACCTTTTTTTATTTTATGCCAATAGTTTGTCCGGACGGACAACGGTATATCCTTGTTCTTTCAGCAAATCCAAGATTTGTTTCACTAGCTGGTCGCTGTCAGGCATCCGGTCGTGCAACAGAATAATGGCTCCCGGTTCAAGATGTTTCCGAATCCTGGCAAGGACTTTATCCGGTGCTTGTTGTGTATCCAGTGTACGGATGCTCCATCCTATAGGGGTATATCCTAACTGTCGAACGGCTTTCGCAATCGTTGGATTAGTGACACCGAACGGCGGACGAAACAAACTAACCGGCTGCGAAGTTACTCGTTCTAGTTCACACTGACAAGTTTGCAAGTCTTTTTTCATCTTGGAGAGCCCGTATAGCGGGAATAAACCGGAATGGGTATGCGAATGATTTCCAATCAGATGACCTTCTGCCACCATTTTTTGCAAGATTGCTTCATTCCCTTTTACCTTATGACCGATACAGAAGAAACAGGCGGTTACCTGATATTCTTTTAGTACCTGCAGAACTTTGGGAGTCTGTAGGGAGTCGGGGCCGTCATCAAAAGTCAGGGCGACACTCTTTTCCGCAGTATGCTTTTTGCAAAATGACCGGAGGTAAATTCCCGATTGAATGCTATAAGAGGCATAAACGAGAAAAGACAGGAGCAAGAGCAAGCAAAGAAGGAGGCAAACGATTATCATACGCTTTTCCGGATTAGAATCAATGAATGATTGATGGAGTGGTGATGATTATAAATCAATATATGGGTCGAGGTAGTGCAGTTGGCCGATTCGTTCACTGCTTTCCATACCGCATACGATGTTGCGGTAGGATATTCACCACATTCATTCTTAAAACTAAGATGAACACTTTCCGGGAAAAGGTTTGTTTCAAGCTCTTCATAAATAGAGTTGCCATTGTCAACAGTTTGCTCGTGAGAGTCATCTTGATTGTGTGGCTTCTTGTTTTTCCCGGTAACCAACCACTGAATATCCTGACATTCTAAACCATTTCGTTGCAAAAAACGGATGATTCGGGAGCTGATTTCTTCTGTAGTCTGTTTCCCTATGAAAGTTTCGATTCCCTGTATTTCAGCCAACGGATGCTCTCCGGCTTCCCGACTTAACAGGAAGAATTGAGCACCTTCTCCTGCTGCTATCCCTTTCAGCACTCCCAGCCGTTGCTGAATCGTGTAACTGGTTTCTGTCATTTCATCGATGGCTCCCACAAGTATATTCTCGCTTCCTTCTCCTATTTTCATCATAGCGTCCAATAAAGCACTTTCAAAACTAAGACCACGGTGGACATAAGTCATGTTGTAGGCATGTATTTGATGAATCAGAGCTATTTGTGCACCGATTGTATTGAATGTCGACTGGATAAAAGGAGTAGGATTCAGCATCCGCTCTTCATTATCCAATAGGTTGTTCAGGAATTTTTCCGTATCTGTCAAGCAGCCCAATCCTGTTGCTGTGATGATTCCTTGTATCTTTTCAGGAGATAGTTCACCCATACATTCCAATCCGCAAGCCACCCCCATTTTTACGATACGGCTCATGCGTCTGCGCAAGGTCGCATTGGTGATAATATCCTTATAATCGGGTTCGCAAGCCTGAAGATAAGGGCGATTATTTCCTGGTGAATGATCCTTTGGCGGATGAATGGAAGCGATGCGTTGAATATAAACTGGCTGCATAGGCTTAAATACTTAAAGGTGCGTTTATGCTGGAAAATTCGTTGCGGAAAAGAGGAGCGATGAATCGTTTCCTCCGAAACCGAAAGAGTTGGATAACACATGTCGGATGGGGATTCCTTCTTGAAAAGAGGTTTCCGGTATCAGTCCTGTTTCCGGCATCGCATCCGTAAAGTTCAGGTTGGGATAAATCAGCCCTTTATCTATTGAAAGAACGGAGTAAACAGCTTCAATTCCTTCGGAAGCTCCTAAGGTATGTCCGATAAAAGCTTTTACCGAACTAAATGGCGGAACGTGTTCTCCAAAGATTCTTCGGAGCGCCATGCCTTCTGACGCATCATTGCCGGGAGTACCTGTTCCATGTACATTGATATAATCGATTTTTTCAAGGGAAATACCACTGGAAGCGATAGCTTCACTCATTGACAGAAAGGCACCGTCCCCTTCAGGAGAACTTCCTGTTTGATGATAAGCCTCATTCGTATTGGCGTAACCGCTAAGTTCGCAATAAGGAGTTCTTTGGAGTGAACTTTCCGATTGAAGCACTAAGTAACCGGCACCTTCTCCCAGATTTAATCCGGTACGTGAGCGGTCAAAGGGACGGCAATGTGTTTTGTCCAAAATCATCAGGGAGTTGAATCCATTGAGCGTAAACCGGCAAAGTGCATCCGTACCTCCCACGATAGCAGCATCCAGTAGCCCGTGTTTAATCATTCTTGCTCCCAGCATGATGGCATTGGCTGCTGACGAGCAGGCTGTACTGATGGTGGTTATAAAATCATTGATACCCAAATACGAAGCAATCAATTCTGTACTGGCTCCGCAGTCGTGTGAAATTACTTCCCGTAACCGTCCCTGTCCCGGGTTTTTCTTGAAAGATTCATAGAAGTGCTCGCTCAAATCCATGCCGCCAACGGAAGTGGCGGAAATAAAACCGATACGTAATGGTGGTGTGAGTCCCGCATCTTTCATTGCTTCTTTGGCTGCTATCATTCCCAACAAGGCCGTACGTGATACAGTGCGTTGCGGAGGTAAAGAGATCAGTTGCTTTAGTTCCTCATTGCTACGTTTCACTTCGGATACGGGCACATCGAGAGCAGTCGGAAAAAGAGTTACTTTTCCGATGCCATGCTTTCTTTGTCTCAACGCTTCTATATTTTCGGAAACTCCGATACCGATGCCCGAAACAACTCCCAATCCGGTGACGTATATCTTCATCGATTAAGCTTTGCGATTAGCAATGATGTAGTCTGCCAGTGTACGTACCGAGTAGAAGATTTGTTTTCCTTCACTGGGGTTCTCTATCTTTATACCGTATTCGCATTCCAGAATCAGGATGATTTCGAGTGCGTCAATGGAGTCAAGGCCAAGACCTTCGTCGCCAAACAGAGGGGCTTCATTGTCAATATCTTCCGGAGTGATTTCTTCAAGGTTCAACTCTTCGATTAGTTTCCCTTTCACTTCGTCCATCAGTTCTCTTTTGGTTTGATCTAAATTATCCATAAATCGTTGATATATTATTAAGTTGTTTAAATTCTGCTTGATAATGTCCGTCCAGTAGTTCGCACCAGCCTATGATACAGGTGCGTAACTTACCTTTTGCCATCACAATCCTTGCATAATCCTCTAATGAGGCAGCATCGGATTGCCGACGGACAAAGAATGTATTCTCTCCCTGAATCTTGTGCCGGATACAGATTTCTCCCAATACTACATTGGGGAGAGTGTAGACAAACACGGCAGGACTGGCTGCTTTGTCCCCTTCTTTACTGATGATTGCCTGATGTTTGCAGTCCGTATCCAGAGAGGAAGAAGCATTGGCAAGAATGATTCCAATCTCTTCCGGACGGTGGTGTGTATTTTTCAGTAAATATTCGGCAGCTACATATCCCAGCTTACAGAGGTTGTCCATCTTATAGAACTTCATATTGTTTTCTCCCAGATGCTTGTATGCTTCCCGGATGAACGGTGCAAAGTCAGTTTCCGAAGAGCTGAATACAGTTGTTCCTTTACTTTCTACTGCTCCTGGCCTGATTGTGACCATGTTGCCCGATTCCACCACTGCTTTGCAAACTGACGGAGCACTCGCTTTGTCGGTTGCCTGCAAGTTTACTTTCTGTTTCAGGTGAGCATCGGGGAGGGATAATACCAGTGCGGCATTACAGCCTCCGAAACCGGAAGCGGTTTTGATGCAGCATTTCATCGGCATCGGCTGATGAGTGGTATAGACAGTGATAGGCATGGGAACACCGAGTGTTTCATACCCTAAAGTTCCGTAGTATCTTCCTTCTTTTAGTTGCTCTATGCAAAGTATGGTTTCGATAATGCCCGAAGCTCCTAATGTATGACCGAAATAGGGCTTGAGGCTATTCACCGGAACTGCAGCTAATCCCGCCAGATGTATGGCTTTGGATTCCATTTCATCATTGTAAACCGTAGCTGTTCCGTGTGCATTGATAAAGCTAATGTCTTCGGGGAGTGCTCCGGCTTCTTCCATTGCCTGATTAATGGCTAGAGCTAAACCGTCCCCTGTTCGGGAAGGACCGGATATATGGTTGGCGTCATTGCTGATTGCTCCTCCGGAGAGAATAATATGATTCGCGTTTCCTTGAGTTTCTAAAAGAACAGCTCCACAGGCTTCGCCCAGACTTAATCCATCCCGTTGTATATCGTATGGTCGGCAAAGGTGTGCGCTGACAGATCGAAACGATAGAAAGCCGCTGGTAATGAAATGAGAAAGAATATCCCCACCTGCCACAATCACTCGTTTGTAACGTCCTGATTCTATCCATCTCTTAGCGACGATTAGTGCCGAGACTCCTGATATACAGGCATTGGAGATGACCTCTACCTGATTTGTCGCTCCAAAGAAATCTCCGATTCGTTCCGCCGTTTTCCAAAGAAAAACCGGACTGTCAGCAGGTAATTCACTCAATAAATCTATATTTCCTTTAGTGGTAGATAATAACAAGGTACAATCCGGCTCCCGCAAGTCGGCTCCCGATTGAGAAATAACCTCTTGGATAGCCAGTATGAATAATTGCTCCATTCGGGTATAATCCGTAATCTGCATCAGCTTCGCCCGTTTTTCCAATTCCACAGAATCAATCATTCCCGCCAATAGGGGATGATCGGAAATTAGGCCGGCTTCTTGCATACGGATTCCGCTTCGGTAGTTATGGATGGCTTCCAGGTTTTCCGGGATGCCGAAACCTAACGAACTAATCAGCGTATGGGCTGTGATGTATATATTTAAAGGATATTCCATTTCTTTTTCCATTCCAGATAAAACGGAGGATTCATAAGCTCCAATTCTTTATTCAGGTTCAGGAACACTTGTATGGTGCTTCCGGTGGCTACTATACTCTGGTCGGTAGCCCGGTAGATAATGTATTCAAATTTTATCTTGGCTGCTTCACAGGCAATATAGCGCGTTTCGACAATCGCTTCTTCACCAAAAGATAGTGATTGTTTGAACTGACAGGTTAAATCCACGATAGGAACCATGTATCCCTCCCGGTAAATACTCATATAATCCAAACCATACTGTTTGCCAAAAGCTTCTCTTCCATCTTCAAAATAGCGCACATACTCACCATGCCATACAATCTGCATGGAGTCTATTTCGCTGAACCGCACTCTGAAGGTAGTCCGGTTAGTCAAAGCTGCAACCTGTTGATTCGTTTTCCGTTTCATTCTTTTTTTATAAATATTTTCATCCTGCATTCAGCTATCAGCTTGTCTTCCACTTTCACTTGTGCAGAAATCAATGTAATGTCGAATACCTCCTGTACAACGGTAATCTCCGTAAATAGTTTCATCCCGTTCTTTGGCAAATCGTAGATTTTAAGTTTGTCTACCGAGCCGATAAACCCTAACGGTACTTTTTCACCCTGCCGGGTATAAAGAAATCCGATACGTGCCGCTGCTGATTGAGCGATGTGTTCAATAATTCCTGCCTCTTGCAGTTTTCCGGTTTCGTAGAAAATATTATCAGCAGTAACAGTCAGTCCGGAATAAGAATGATTCTTTTCGATACCAAAGAAACTGTCCACCATCACGATGGGCGGACGCTGTGGAATCAAATTGAGTATTCCTTCTCCTTGTATGATAACTTCCCTGTTGTTCATTTCAATCTGCATTGTACAATGCTGTGTCCCATTCCTAAATGGTCATCTATCTTTTCAACTTCCAATCCCGCTGCTTTGATGCACCGTTCCATATCATCCGAATGATACATTTTGCTGTTACCATTTGCCATGGCTGTGAAATAAAGACTGATTTGTGTCAGGCAATAAGCGGCTGTGTCAAACTTTTGCCGGTTCCAGAAAGTTTCCATGATATAGAGGCGACTCTCCCCACTCATAGAACGGGCTGCACGGGTCAGTATGCTGGTTACTTCTTCTTCCGAGAAACAATCAAGGAACTGGCTCATCCAGATAGCATCGAACCCTGTCGGGAAAGGTACTTCGGGATCGAGCAGATTGGCGCCATACCCGTGAATACGCATTGCTCCGGGTAGGTCTTTAGTTTGTTGACGCATCATCTCCAATTGTTGCGGAAGGTCCATAATAGTTACTTCCACTGCATCGTCATAGCTTACGCATTTGGTCGCCCATCGACCGGTATTACCTCCCACATCCAGTAAAGTCTTGGGATGACGGGCGAAAACAATTGCCAAAGCTTCGTCAAACGAGCAATCCGAGTAATAATGATCGAAACCGAACCAGCTCTTTTGTACCTGTGAGGGCAAGCTTGACAGCCCTTCATAGATAGTGCTCCATTCGCCGAATACTTTCAGCCCTCCGGGACGTCCGTTGGTGAGAGCCTCTTCGAGATGGAACATTCCCAGATAGTTGACATCGTGGTTGAAATCCATATTGACACGTACCATCCTGTCGTTGAGCAGGAACCATCCGGCTTTGGCAAGGCGGTAAAGGTTTTCGTGCCGCAATACGGTACCGATCGTTAATGAGGCTTCCAGCAAAACTTGTGTTGCATAAGAAGACAGGCCACAAGCCTTGCTGATTTCTTCTTGTGTCATGCCTGCACGTTCGTCGGCTAGTAACTGGAAAATACCGAATTTGAGCATAAGGCGTGATACCTGAAACACGATGGGCCCGAAAGCTATTTCTTGTGCCAAGCGTTGTGCCTCTACCGCGGTCAACGGTTCCTTATCATATTGATTCTGTTGCATCTTTATTTTGTTATATCTTTATTTCAATCCTTTGGAGGGCGAACCGTCACTCGTGGTTTTCCAGAATGAGTAATAGTTGAACCATTGTTCCGGATGGCGTTTCAGTATTTGGTCCAAAGCGGCCGTATATTGTTCGAGCAGAGCGATCTCTGCTTTCTTTTCTTTGGTTCGTATGACTGGTTCCGTCCTTATAAAATGAAAACGGTAGGTTCTGCCCGGCTCTCTCATGGCAAAGTAGAATACCACCGGAACTTTCATTCGCGAACCAAGCAAGAAAGGACCGGCAGGGAAAGGAGCTTTCTGTCCCAGGAGTGTTCCTGTCAGCAGTTTCTCTTTATTCAGATAACGGTCGCCCTGGAAGCATACATATTCTTTCTTGTTTAACGCCTCGGTAATACGGAAAACGTGTGTCAGGTTATCTTCGTTGACGGGGATAATCTTAAAATCCTTGTCCTGACCATTTTTCTCCAATATCTCTTTGATTCTACGATGTTCGGCATCATACATCACGATATTGATTTTCTTTCCGTAATCGTCGAAGAAAGGAACGCCTATTTCCCAGTTTCCCACATGGGCACCAATCATAATTACTCCCTGTTCGCTGTTCAGCAATTGCAGAAATTCCGGATACCGTTCGAACTCAAACCGGTATTGATCGACTTTTCCGTTACCAATAGCTACTTTGTCAATCAGGATTTGCCCTAACCGGTAATAGTTGCGCAGCAACATACCCAAAGAGCGTATTCGGTTGTATTTCAGAATGTGGCGGGCATAAAACCAGGTGCTTTTAGTGGCTTTCGGAGCAAACGGTACGAAGTACAATACTACCAGACTTAGAAATATATAAGCGGCAGTAATGCCCAGATACTTAATCAGGTAAATAAAGAATAAATATCCGAATGTTCCTCCCCGGGTTTTGCCTTTCCACGTCGACATATTTACTTGGCTTCCTGCATACGGGTGATAACGAGATCGTAGAAGTCCTGGAAGGTTTTGATACCCGCAAAATCTTGTCCGGTTACGTTGAAGCCGAAGTTCTTTTCTACCAGTACCACCATATCGACCAAGTCCAGGCTGTCCAGTTCAAGAGTTTCCATTAACGGTGCATCCGGCTGGATGACGTCGATGTCTACTTCAAACTCTTCTGCCAGAGTGGTTCTTATTTTCTCGATGATTTCTTCGTTTGTCATATATCTGTTTTCTTTAGTAAATTATGGATTGATTTTGCGTATGATTAGCGTGGAATTGGTTCCTCCGAATCCGAATGAGTTGGAAAGGAACGTATCAAATTCCAGGTTTACCCGTTGGGTAGGTATATTTAATTGTGCAGAGGCCTCGTCCGGTTCCTCGAAATTGAGATTGGGAGCGATGAAACCGTTGTTCATCATGAGGGTGGAATAAATCACTTCACTGGCACCGGCCATCCACATTTCATGTCCTGTCATGGACTTTGTGGAGGTCACATATGGGTGATGCCCTTCAAATACTTCCGCAATGGCTTTCGCTTCGTTCAAGTCACCTACCGGAGTTGAGGTGGCGTGTGCATTGATATAGCTGATCTGTTCGAGTGCAATCCCTGCATCTTTGATGGCCATTTGAAGAGAACGTTTCGGGCCGTCCACATTAGGCACGGAGATGTGATCTCCATTGGATGAAAAACCGTAACCGATGACTTCGGCCAAAATGGGAGCTCCTCTTTTTACAGCCGATTCATAACTCTCTAATACCAGACTGGCGGCTCCTCCACTCGGAATCAGTCCGTCACGTCGTTTATCAAAAGGTTTCGAGGCTTTCTCGGGGGCTGCTTCCTGGGTGGAAAATGCGCTTAGTCCGTCGAAACTTCCTACTGCATAAGGATTGACTTCTTGTGCGCCACCGCAAAGAATACAATCCTGTAATCCCGATTTTATAAGCAGGTAACCCATACCAATAGCGTGAGAACCGCTTGCACAGGCTCCGGCAATGGTGAAGTTGACCCCTCTTAGTTTGAAAATAACTGACAGGTTCATTGTCACGGTGGAATTCATCGACTGGAAAATAGAACCGGAACCTACCAGTGCAGTGTTTTTCTTTTCACGAATGATGTCCACTGCATTAATAACAGGAGCGGCACTACTATCATTGCCATACAAAATACCCACTTCATTGGCTTCGAGAAAATCCTCATTAATACCGGCATTACGGAAAGCTTCTAATGTAGCGAGATAAGCATATTCTCCCTGCTCCGGTAGACAGAGACGTTTACGGCGGTCCAACAACTTCTTCAAGTCGGGACGTTCCAATATCCCCGTTAATGCAGAAAAGTAACCCAATTCTTTCCGTACCGGGTCTATGCCAATTCCCGATTTCCCATTATATAGTGAGTCTTTTACTTCATCCAGATTCTTGCCGATGCAAGAGTAAATCCCCATTCCCGTGATAACAACTCTTTTCATTATTTTGTCTATTCTATGCTTTTATTTTAAGTATATAGTCCTCCGTTGATGGAAATCACTTCTCCTGTGATGTAGGATGAGGCTGGAGATGCCAGGAAACCGACCAGGTCGGCAACCTCTTCCGGAGTGCCGAAACGTCCCGCGGGAATATGTTTCTTCCATTCGTTCTCATCAATTCCTTCCGTCATATCCGTACGGATGAATCCCGGAGCTACTGCATTGACTGTTACTTTCTTCTTGGCAACTTCCTGTGCCAGTGCTTTGGTAGCAGCTATTACGCCACCTTTGGCTGCGGAGTAATTGGCTTGGCCGGGCATTCCCTGAATGCCCGACAATGACACGATATTTACGATACGTCCATAACGTTTGACCAGCATATTCTTCAATAAAGGCTGTGTCACGTTGAAGAATCCGTTCAGGCTGATATCGAGCACTTTGCTCCATTCTTCTCCTGTCATCCAGAGCATCAGGTTGTCTTTGCGGATACCTGCATTGTTTATCAGTACCTCGATATATTCGTCAGGGTGTTGGGAAGCCCAGTTGCCCAAAGCAAGGGTGATAGCGGCAGGGTCGGTCACATCGAACTTCATCAACTCGCCATTACTTCCTTTTTCCTGTACTAACTGCAACGTTTTCTCCGCTTCTGCGTCATTATTCTGATAATTTATCAGTATAAAGTAGCCCATTTCCGCCAGTTTACAACTGACAGCACGGCCGATACCTCGGCTTCCTCCGGTTACTAATGCATATTTCATTTTATTTATCTTCTTTTTTGAGATAGTCTATCATCATTTCTATCTCTTTATATTTAGGTGTGTCATTGGTAAATACAGGGAAGAAACTGCGTATTTCTTCATAAACCTGCCTGCTTTTGGAACTTAGGCGATCCTGTATTTTCAGGTAGTCGATAGCTTGTGCCATTCCCATAAACTGGATAGCCATCACCTGATAAGAATTCTCAATGACTGTTTTTGCTAATAGAGCCGAGTTGGTTCCCATGCTGACAATATCCTGATTATCATTGTTGTTGGGGATACTGTGTACATACATCGGATTTGATAATGTCTGACATTCCGCTGTGGTGGAGGTTGCAGTGAATTGTGAAGCCTGTAAACCATAGTTCAATCCAAGCACTCCCAAATTTACAAACGGAGGCAGGATGCCATTGATACGGTCGTGGAACAGATAGTTAATCTGTCTTTCGCAAAGCATAGTCAGCTTGGTCACGGCAATTTTCAACTTGTCCATTTCGAAAGAAATGTAATCTCCGTGGAAGTTGCCGCCATGATAAATATTTTGTGTATCCGGATCGACAATCGGATTGTCACAGGCGGAATTTATTTCGTTTATTAATACTTCTTCCGCATTCTCCAGTTCATCGTAAATAGGACCGAGTATTTGCGGAACACATCGCAAGGAATAATAGGGCTGTACTTTGTGTTCGAAGATTTTCTCTTTATGCACCTGGTTGTATAGCTCGTTCTCTCTTTGAAGCACGCATTTACTGCCTGCCACCCATTCTCTCATCATAGCAGCTATCTCTTGTTGACCTTTATGATGCTTGGCCTCGTTTAATGACTGTGCCATAAAATCATCATAAGAGGCGGCAATCTCATTCATCATTACAGAGGCAGCCACCGACCAACGGAGTAGTTTTTTTGCATAAATCAGATTGACAATACCGATGCCTGTCATTACAGAAGTACCGTTTGTAACGGATAAACCTTCACGAATACGCATGGAAAAAGGTTTCAGGCCGTTTTCCTGAAGCACCGTAGCTGCGTTACACAATTTACCCTGATAAAAAACTTCCCCTTCCCCTATTAACGTCAGGGCGATATGGGCCAGTTGTACGAGATCGCCGCTGGCACCTACACTTCCGTGTTCGGGTATGAACGGATAAATTCCGCGGTTGATAAATTCACAGAGGAGAGAAACCAGTTCCAGATGCACTCCTGACTTCCCTTGTAGAAAAGTGTACAAACGGGCAATCATAGCTGCTTTTACATAAAGTTCGGGAAGCGGTTTGCCGGCACCGGTGGAATGGCTTCGGATGATATTATACTGAAGGTCGATCAATGACTGATCTTCTATTCTGTATTGTGCCATTGGGCCGAACCCCGTATTGATACCATAAATAATCTTATCGCTGGAAAAGGATTGCAGAAAATCGAAGCTTTCCTCTACTTTTCGAATACATTCTTCAGAGAGTTCCAGCTTCTCATTATCAAACAATACTTTATGAAGGGTATCTAAATTTATACTTTTGTCAGCTATCATTTTCTGTACTAGATATTTTATGCCTTAATAATAAGGTGCAAAAATAGGCAATTTCTGTTATATAGCGGACATGAATCAGGATAAAACTTTTTCTAAGGAATTGGTTTTGCTTGTTTTGTTTCTTATTCGTGGGAGATTTGTTCCCCGGTACCGCTCGATGCTTTCATTGGTGCCGGAGGGTGTCTTCATCGGTGGGGGGGAATCAATCTATGCTTTTTGCAAATCCCGTCCTTCATACTTGCAGATCGCTTCTATCCATTCCTTGGTTAGTGGCATGGACTCATGTCTTTCAAGATTGAAAGTAACCATGATGGACTTGCAAACACATTTCACCTCATTGGTTTTCGTGTCAATGACTTGTTGAACCAGATGAAAGCTTTTGGTACCTATCTTAGAGACGGCGGTTTGTACAGCGATGTGGTCCGATGCGAAAATTTGCTTAACGAAATTCGCTTCAATATGAACAACGACAATGCCAATCTTTTCCCAATCTACTCCCGGACATACCGAACCGAAGTATTCAGTCTTTCCCAAGTCGTAAAAGGAGAAGTAAACTGTGTTGTTGACGTGACCAAATTTGTCTACATCATTGAATCGCAATTGGATAGGTAATGTGTGATGAAATACGATTTCTTCCATTGTTTTCTCTTAAACGTTTTAAATTCGACACAAAAATAGCACTTTTGCTTTCTTGCTTGAAATTGGGGCAAAGATAGATATTTCTGATGATTCTGTTCTCGGAGACGGGGGAGAAATTAGTTAATAATCGTTTAAACTGGAGTTTTGGAACGTTTATTCTGACTTCTGATATGTGGAAACAATCAGAAGGATGGAAAGGAACTTTTAAATACGGATTATTCTTAACTTATTATCTTGTGGAATATGTCCACATTTCTGTGGAATTTTTGCACAGGATCGTGCTTGAAACTTAATCTGGTTATTAATGCTTTTTTTCTTTATTGCAAATTGTTTATGTATTTGAAAATTAGTGATATAATCTCTTTTGTTAAACTTGATAAGTCTCGTTGTATCAGTCTTTTGTTATGCTTTTGGCACATAAATTGCCCAATATTGATGGTAATCTATCCTAATAACTATTCTAATTTTAGAACAATAATGGAAGTAATAATGAAAAACAAATGGCTATTATGCATTCTTTTAATGCTGTTTCTGCCTTTCGGATTATTCGCGCAGGTTGCTCCTCCTCTTGAAAAACAGAAGACAGAAACACAGGAAGCCCCGGAAAATAACAATGAAGTTACGACAAACAGCGATACTAATACCGACGGGGATGCTGGAAAGACAATCAAAGGAGTGATTAACGACGAACAGGGAGAGACAATCATTGGTGCTTCCGTCATTATCAAAGGTGAAGACACCGGAACTACCAGTGATATGGATGGTAGGTTTACTCTCGAAGCTCCGGAAGGAGCGATTTTAGTGATCTCTTACATCGGCTATCATACGCAGGAAGTGAAAGTCAGAAAGAGATCTCTTCTTCGTGTTGTGTTGAAAGAAGACAATCAGTTATTGGATGAAGTGGTAGTGGTAGGATACGGAACCGTCAAAAAGAGTGACCTTACGGGTGCTGTGTCCGGTGTATCCAACAGACAATACAAAAATCAACCAGTACAACGGGTTGAAAATATACTCCAGGGTCGTACTCCCGGTGTAGAAGTCACTGCTACGAGTGGTATGCCCGGAGCAAGTATGAAGGTGCGCGTTCGTGGAACTACCTCTATTAATAAAAGCAGTGATCCTTTATATGTGATTGACGGTATCATCTCTTCCAGTGGCTTGGACGGTATTAACCCTTCTGATATCCAGTCGATGGAAATATTGAAAGACGCTTCCTCCACTGCCATTTACGGTTCCCGTGGTTCGAATGGCGTTATCCTGATAACCACCAAACAGGGTAGTGAGGGAAAAGCACAGGTAACATTCGATGCATCGATCGGGCTTTCGACTGTCAGAAAACAGTATGACCTGCTGAACGCCTATGAATATGCAACTGCACTGAATGATATTCGCGGATCGTCCACTATCTCTGCCGAAGACCTTGAGGCTTATAAAAATGGAACGAAAGGAATCAACTGGACTGATCTTCTGACTCGTACAGGTATCACTCAGGATTATCGGCTTGCCATATCCGGAGGAAATGAAAAAGTGAAATACCTTATTTCGGGAAATGTGCTTGATCAGGAAGCCATCACGATCATGTCCGATTATAAACGCTATGGAATTCGGGCAAACATCGACTCGGAAGTGAAACCCTGGTTGACAATCTCTGCAAAATTAAACGCATCCAGTCTTCACAAACACAATGAAGGTGGGGCGAACTGGTTGCATGTCACTAACTTTTCGCCTACCATGGAGCTGAAAGATCCCGAAACCGGCGTGTACAATACAGACCCGTATAATATGATCGGTTCCAGCCCTTACGGTGAAATGATAGTGAACAATAGCGATAGCTATAGCTATAATTTAAACGCCAACCTGACATTGCTGTTTAAGATCATGAAAGGACTGACGCTTTCCGTTCAGGGAGGTTATGACTACGATAATAGTCCTTCTTATTCTTTCCGGTCGAAACTGGATTCACCGGGTGCTATCAATAGCGCAAGCAATACCAACGCATTGCATAACTATTGGCAGAATACTAACAATCTGACCTGGCAAAAGCAATTCGGAGATCATAGCTTCACTGCCATGGGTGTATGGGAAATAAGTCGTTCGTGGGACTCACAACTAAAGGGAACCGGTTCCAATCTGAACAATGAAAGTGTTGGGTACTGGAATCTTGGCAATGCTGCTATCAGAGATGCGAGCAATTCATATACGGAATTTTCTTTGGCTTCCGGCATCGTGCGTGCTAATTACGATTATAAGAAACGATATTTTATTACTGCTGCATTAAGAGCTGACGGTTCTTCTAAATTTCAGGGAGACAACAAATGGGGATATTTCCCTTCCGCAGCTGTGGCTTGGGATATTGCACAAGAATCTTTCATGAGCAACCAGCACGTGCTCGATCAGCTGAAGCTGCGTGCCAGCTTTGGTGTCACCGGAAATCAGGATATTGCTGCTTACAGCACATTAGGTATGTTGTCGGGGGCATCTTACGGCTGGGGAACTTCCACTTCCTCTACGGGATATTGGGGATATCAGTTTGCTACACCCGGCATTACCTGGGAAAAAACTTACCAATATGATTTGGGATTGGATATGAGTATCGGAGGCTTTAATATTACAGTGGACTGGTTCAAGAAACAAACGAAAGATCTGCTTTTTCAGAAACAGGTGCCTAAATATAACGGAGGTGGTACTTATTGGGTGAATCAAGGAAAACTGAACAATACCGGAGTCGAATTATCCCTTACCACTTTCCCTGTAAAGGGGGCTGTGACATGGGAAACCAGTCTGAATGCTTCTTATGTGAAGAATGAAGTAGCAGACCTCGCAGGAGATGACTTTGTACTCACTGCTAACTATAGCGATTTGGGAGGTCCTCTGCAGATTATGAAGCCCGGTTATCCTATGGGATCTTTCTATGTTTATCAGTGGAAAGGATTCGATGATAAAGGCGCCAATCTTTATCAGAAAGCAGATGGTAGTCTGACAACGAATCCGACTTCCGATGATCTGGTCGTGAAAGGACAGGCAAGTCCCAAATGGACAGTAGGTTGGAATAACACTGTTACTTGGAAAAACTGGACGCTGAATGTCTTTTTCAATGCTGCCACAGGATATGACCGGCTGAATATCAGTCGTTTTATGGCGGCATCCATGACTGGAGTCTCTCGTTTTATTACCTTGCGCGATGCCTACTTCAAAGGCTGGGATCATGTTGCTAACAAAGCTGACGCCCTTTATCCGAGTCTCACTAACACCGATAACAAGAGTTATGCCAATTCAGATTTTTGGCTTGAAGATGCTTCTTTTATTAAGTTGAAGAATATCAGTCTCTCGTACCGCATTCCTCGCCGTGTATTAAAGTTTGCAAGTGTACAATTGTCTGTCAGCGCACAGGATCTCTTTACGATCACCCGCTATAAAGGAATGGATCCCGAAGTGTATACCAGTTATGACGGACTGGACTATGGCGCTTATCCGATTCCGCGGACGATTACTTTCGGTGCTAAAATCAGATTTTAAACCACCTATTAAGACAATAACCGTATGAAAATAACATATACCTTTATAATGAAAGTTTTGCCTGCTCTTCTGGCAGCTTTGTGTTGGACTTCGTGTAGTGATTTCCTGGAAGAAGATCCGAAAGGACAATTGCCTTCGGATACCTATTTCAGCAACAAGGAAGATTTGGATGCTTCACTGACGGCTCTCTATTCCGTGATAGCAAGTTCACAGGCTAGTAATAACCTTTGTGGTACGAACTTCTTGGTGGGAGACGATATTTCCACTCATCCTTCAAGTAATAAGCAGCCTCTCCGTGAGCATGATCAGTTTGATGTGAAAGACAATAACTCGTGGTTGTCCAGTATGTGGGAACAGCGTTTCAAAGTTATCAAGGCCGCTAATTTTATCATTAATAATGCGGAGCGTACGCCGGAGGTGTCGAAAGAGGATATTAAGGTGGCTATTGCACAGGCGCATTATTGGAGAGCCTACTCTTATTTTTATCTGGTGACGACTTGGGGACGAGTTCCCATTATGCTGAAAGAAGAAATAGATTATAATGCTCCCTTAAAGACAGAGGAAGAAGTGTACGAACTGATCCTGTCTGACCTGAAAATAGCCGAAACCGGTTGTCCCGCAATGTATACAAAAGAACCTTATGCCAGAAACGGAATGAATATTGCCGTAAGTGAAGGAGCTGTGAAAGCAACAATGGCTTATGTTTATATGTGTATGGCGGGGTGGCCGCTTAATAAAGGAGTTGAATATTATAAACTGGCTGCCGCTAAAGCCAAAGAAGTGATAGACGGTGCAGATAATGGCACTTATTATTATAAACTGCTACCGGAATATAGTCAGGTATATTCGTGGGAGTACAATAATAAGAATACGGAGCTGCTGTTAGGTATCTACTATAACAGGGATGCGATGGGGCAGGCCGCTCCTTTAACTGATTTCCTTCAGGATATGAAACAGGCCGGTTGGGGAGATACGAATGGGGAAATCAAATTTTGGAAGAACTTTCCTGAAGGCCCTCGTAAAGATGCTACGTATTTCCCTAAAATCATGTTTAGCGACGGGAAACTATATGATTGGTGGTATGATACCGATCCTGCTTCTCGTGAAGTAGTCGCCCCCGTCTTTATGAAAACTGCAGAAGGAGCGGTGCGTGGAACAGAATTTGATTATACAAATCCTACCGTAGTCAATGCGTCGGGTGAGAAAACATTCCAGTTGTTACGTCTTTCGCAAGTATATTGCTGGTATGCCGAAGCGACAGGGCGTGCGGGAGAGATCAATGATCAGGCGGTCAAAGTTCTAAACGAGGTACGCAACAGGGCAGATGGTGAAGATACTGATAAATATACGACGGATATGTCTCCTGATAAACTGGCGGAAGCGGCTTACGATGAACATGGCTGGGAAATGGCGGGATACTATTGGGGAGGAATCGCCAGCAGAGCCAGGGATATGTTTAGAATGTACCGTTATAAGGATCATTTTGAATCCCGTAAGCTAAATGAGCCTATTGAGGTGGCGCACGATGTTTTCAGGAAAGAAGCTGTAGCAGTCACAGGAACTTGGGATGACAGTAAGATGTATGTTCCTTATCCTTATGAAGACGTGATTTTAAATCCGAACCTGGATAACAGTTGGAAAAACTGACAGTATTTAGTATGACTTATTGAATGATCTGTTTTTTATAGAACGATGTAGATTCTCACAATGGATTACATCGTTCTTTCTTTTTGTATGGCTTGTGGTATCAACCTATATCATTGTTCGATAGTTAAACTCTTGTCTTGTGTGCGAATAGCTGATTTGAAAGGGGAATTTAAAAACGTCGGGCTAGATTTCACTAAATGGAATAAAAGTGTTATTTTTGCATCTTGTTCTTAACGGAAATTAATCAAGAAATGATAGAAGATATTAAAAAAGCCTGTCAGGTGATGAATGAAGGAGGAGTGATCCTTTATCCCACCGATACCGTATGGGGTATAGGCTGTGATGCGACTAATGAAGAGGCTGTACGCCGCGTGTATGAGATTAAGAAGCGCGCTGACAGCAAGGCTATGCTGGTCTTGGTAGACTCTCCGGTTAAAGTAGATTTTTATGTACAGGATGTGCCTGATGTTGCATGGGATTTGATTGAAGTTGCCGACAAGCCGTTGACGATTATTTATTCCGGAGCACGTAACTTAGCATCGAATTTGCTGGCCGAGGATGGTAGTGTAGGGATTCGGGTGACGAATGAAGATTTTTCCAGACGACTCTGTCAGCAGTTCCGTAAAGCAATCGTTTCTACTTCGGCTAATGTCAGCGGGCAGCCGGGTGCGGCTAATTTTAGCGAAATCAGTGATGAAATCAAATCGGCGGTAGATTATATCGTTGGCTTTCGCCAGGACGATATGAGCCGGCCGAGACCCTCAAGTATTATTAAGTTGGAAAAAGGTGGAGTGATAAAGATAATTCGCGAATAAATGAAGGGAGAAAAACTTAGTTTATTACAGCGTTGCATCAAATGGCGGGAAGCGAATATAAAGGAGAAGCAATTTATTCTGATATTAAGTTTCCTGGTCGGAATTTTCACAGCGTTTGCCGCATTAATATTGAAATTCTTTATCCATCAGATACAGAATTTCCTAACTGATAATTTTAATGCAACGGAAGCTAACTACCTGTATTTGGTATATCCGGTAGTCGGGATTTTTCTTGCAGGTTGGTTTGTTCGTAACATTGTTAAGGATGACATCAGTCATGGAGTCACCAAAATTCTATATGCTATTTCCCGTAGACAGGGACGTATCAAGCGACATAATATCTGGTCCTCTACCATTGCCAGTGCGATCACCATCGGGTTTGGTGGATCGGTTGGAGCAGAGGCGCCGATTGTACTGACAGGTTCGGCAATCGGTTCCAATTTAGGGAGTGTATTCAAGATGGAGCACCGCACGCTGATGTTGCTCGTCGGCTGTGGCGCGGCAGGTGCGATTGCCGGCATTTTTAAAGCTCCGATTGCGGGATTGGTATTTACATTGGAAGTCTTGATGATCGACTTGACCATGTCCTCTTTACTTCCCCTGCTGATTTCTGCCGTGACAGCGGCAACCGTTTCATATATAATCACCGGTACGGAGGCTATGTTTAAGTTTCATTTAGATCAGGCATTCGAACTGGAACGTATTCCTTTCGTTATTTTACTGGGAATTTTTTGCGGACTGATTTCATTGTACTTTACGCGTGCCATGAATTCGGTGGAAGGTGTCTTTGGTAAACTCAACAACCCTTATAAGAAACTGGCTTTCGGTGGTGTGATGTTGAGTATATTGATCTTCCTTTTCCCGCCTCTTTATGGTGAAGGATATGATACCATTAATCTTTTGCTGAATGGAACGTCTGCGGCAGAGTGGGATACGGTCATGAACAATTCTATGTTTTATGGTTATGGCAATTTGCTGCTGGTTTATCTGATGCTGATTATTCTGCTGAAGGTCTTTGCTTCCAGTGCAACGAATGGTGGCGGTGGTTGTGGTGGTATCTTTGCACCTTCGCTTTATCTGGGATGTATCGCCGGGTTTGTCTTTTCTCATTTTAGCAATGACTTTGCTTTCTCCGCTTATTTGCCGGAAAAGAATTTTGCATTGATGGGAATGGCGGGAGTGATGAGTGGCGTTATGCATGCTCCGTTGACAGGAGTGTTCCTGATCGCTGAATTGACAGGGGGATATGATTTATTTCTTCCGTTGATGATTGTATCTGTAAGTTCATATCTGACCATTATAGCTTTCGAACCTCATAGTATCTATTCGATGCGTTTAGCTAAGAAGGGACAGTTGCTTACACACCATAAGGATAAAGCTGTGTTGACGTTGATGAAGATGGAGAATGTGGTGGAGAAAGATTTCGTTGTCGTACATCCGGAAATGGATTTGGGCGAATTAGTGAAAGCAATTGCTGCTTCCCATCGAAATGTCTTCCCGGTGACAGATAAAAAAACAGGTGAATTGTTAGGTATTGTACTTCTTGACGACATTCGTAACATTATGTTCCGGCAAGAACTTTATCACCGTTTCACTGTTAATAAATTAATGACATCTGCCCCTGCCAAGATATTCGATACGGATGGAATGGAGCAGGTGATGCAGACGTTTGATGATACGAAAGCCTGGAATCTTCCGGTAGTGGATGAAGAAGGGCGATATCAGGGATTTGTTTCTAAATCGAAGATATTTAATTCATACCGGCAAGTTTTGGTACATTTCTCTGAAGACTAACCGACAATCGGCAAGATGCCGGAGCCGGGGTTATGCAGATAACAGGTTGCTATGCAGATTATAAGACGATTATGAAAAAAGAAGATTTAAGAATAGTATATATGGGGACTCCCGATTTTGCGGTAGAGGCCCTGCGTCAATTAGTAGAAGGCGGTTATAATGTAGTGGGTGTGATTACAATGCCCGATAAGCCTGCCGGACGCGGACATAAGATTCAGTATTCTCCTGTAAAGCAATATGCGCTTGAACAAAATTTACCGTTACTTCAACCGGAAAGGTTAAAAGATGAGGTTTTTGTAGAAGCATTGCGTGAATGGAAGGCGGACTTGCAGATTGTAGTTGCTTTTCGTATGTTGCCGGAAGTGGTATGGAATATGCCACGACTGGGTACGTTCAATCTTCATGCTTCTTTGCTTCCTCAATACCGTGGAGCTGCGCCCATTAATTGGGCGGTTATCAATGGTGATACGGAAACAGGAATTACTACTTTCTTTTTGAAACACGAGATAGACACCGGAGAAGTCATTCAGCAAGTACATGTACCTATTGCAGATACGGATAATGTGGAAGTGGTACATGATAAGTTGATGGTACTGGGAGGAAAACTGGTTCTTGAAACGGTAGACGCTATATTGAATGGAACGGTAAAACCGATTCCTCAAGAAGAAATGGCGGTTGTCGGTGAACTTCGTCCTGCTCCGAAGATCTTTAAAGAAACCTGTCGGATTGACTGGAATCAGCCGGTGAAGAAGATATATGATTTTATCCGTGGATTATCACCTTATCCTGCTGCCTGGAGTGAACTGATTACTTCTGAAGAAGGAGCAGCAGTGGTCGTGAAGATATTTGAAAGCGAGAAGATTTATGAATCACATCAATTAGCTACAGGAACAATTGTGACCGATGGAAAAAAATTCATGAAAGTAGCTGTACCGGATGGATTTGTATCTATTCTTTCTTTACAGCTTCCCGGTAAAAAACGTCTGAAAATAGATGAATTGCTTCGTGGATATCACCTGGAAGATGGTTGTCTGATGAAGTAATTAATCGGATGAGCAGAATAAAACGAGCAAGCCATTAGATTATAAATAGAATAAAACGTCCCGAATAAGAGACGGCTAGAACCTAAAATAAAAGAATTATGAAACCGATTATCGCTCCTTCCATTCTTTCTGCCGATTTTGGATATTTGGCAAAGGACATTGAAATGGTAAACCGCAGTGAAGCGGAGTGGGTACATATTGATATTATGGACGGAGTATTTGTTCCGAACATTTCATTTGGCTTTCCGGTACTGAAATATGTGGCGAAGTTAAGCCAGAAACCGCTGGATGTGCATTTGATGATTGTGAATCCGGAAAAGTTTATTCCGGAGGTAAAAGCGTTGGGCGCTCATACGATGAATGTACATTATGAAGCTTGCCCGCATCTGCATCGGGTGATTCAACAAATCAGAGAAGCTGGGATGCAGCCTGCTGTAACTATCAATCCAGCCACTCCTGTAGCTCTTTTACAAGATATTATCCGGGATGTATATATGGTGCTTATCATGAGCGTGAATCCGGGATTTGGCGGACAGAAGTTTATCGAACATTCAGTAGAAAAAGTTCGTGAGCTGCGTGCCCTGATTGAACGGACAGGTTCGAAAGCGCTCATTGAAGTAGACGGTGGGGTGAATCTGGAAACAGGTGCCCGCTTGGTTGAGGCGGGAGCCGATGCGCTGGTGGCTGGAAATGCTGTCTTTGCGGCACCCGATCCGGAAGCGATGATTAGTCAGTTGCACGAACTGTAACTCATCAGTTGAGTACTTTTTACATCCATCGATATCCCTATATACGCCTGATTATCCCTTGGATAACAGGCGTTTTTTGTGGAGATCATTTTTTTGACCGTTCATGGGAACTTTTTTGGAGTATTCTAGCCCTTGGACTTTGTATTGCTTTATTATTTGTGCTTTATTTCCTGAAACGCCATTCTTTGCGATGGTGTTTTGGATTAGCAGTCTCTATCCTTTGTTTTATAGGAGGATGGCTTGGAATAACTTGGCAATTACAACACGCTGTCTACTCTTTTCCGGAAGAAGAAACAGTGTATCGGGTTTTAATAACGGATGCACCTCAAGCGAAAGAACATACCTACCTCTGCCAGACATTATTAAAGGAACGTCGTGATACTGCCGGCACATATCCGATAGAACGTACTGCAATCCTTTATCTACAGCAAGATTCGGCCGTCACCCGGTTGAAAAGTGGAGATGAACTGCTGATTTCTGCCCGTATTTCTCCCCCTCTCAACAATCGCAACTTTGATGAATTTGATTATGCCCGCTTCCTGATGCGGAAAGGAATCAGTGGAACAGGATATGTTGCATCCGGGAAATGGACAAAACAGGACGGAATGAATAACCTTGATCTCAAAAGTATAGCCAGCTCTTGCCGAAGAAAGATGATTTCACTTTATCAGAAACTAGGGTTTTCCGGCGATGAACTGGCTGTACTTTCAGCACTGACCATAGGAGACAAAACGGAATTAAGTGATTCGGTTCGTGAAAGTTATTCGGTGGCCGGTGCAAGTCATATTCTAGCTCTATCCGGTTTGCATATCGGGCTTTTATATACATTGCTTTTTTTCATACTGAAACCTATTGCCCGAAGAGGAAATATAGGTAGAGTTATACGTTCTGTTCTTCTTCTTATCCTATTATGGGCTTTTGCCTTTTTCACAGGACTTTCTCCTTCGGTAGTACGCTCGGTCAGTATGTTTTCGATTTTAGCAATGGCAGATATGGTTGGTCGCCAACCGCTATCTTTAAATACATTGGCGGCAGCTGCATGGTTGATGTTATTCTGCAATCCGGCATGGTTGTTTGATGTTGGTTTCCAGCTCTCTTTCCTTGCTGTTGCTTCCATCCTATTGATTCAAAAGCCAATCTATCACCTGATTACGGTGAAAGGTAGAATAGGAAAATATATTTGGGGACTGATAAGTGTGTCTGTTGCTGCACAAATAGGAACAGCTCCGCTTGTCATGTTTTATTTCTCCCGGTTTTCTGTACATTTTCTATTGACGAACTTGGTTGTTATTCCTTTCATTACGATTATCCTGTATGCTGCTGTCATTATGCTTCTTCTGACTCCTCTTTCGTGGCTTCAGATCGTAGTGGCCGAAGGTGTTAAGAAACTATTGGAAGGACTTAATTTCTTCGTCCGATGGGTGGAACAGCTTCCTTACGCTTCTATAGATGGAATCTGGCTTTATCAGTCAGAAATATTGGGTATCTATATCGTTGGCTTTTTGTTAACCTATTATTTCATGAACCGTCGATACCGGAATTTATTGATTTGTCTTTTTACTATCTTATTACTAGGGACTTATCATGCAACATTATATTGGCTAGATCGTCCCCGGACAAGTCTGGTCTTCTATAACGTGCGCGGTTGCCCTGCAGTACATTGCATTGAGAGCGATGGACGTTCCTGGATAAACTATGTAGATACTATCCCCAATGAAAAACGTCTGAAACGCATGGCTGCTAACTATTGGAAGCATCATCACCTTCTGCCTCCCAAAGAAATAACTGGCGATTGCCGGTATATGGTACTTAATCGTCAGCAGCAGATTATATCCTATCATGGCTGTCATATTTGTGTAATAAATGATAACCATTGGCGGAACAAAACCACCGTTTCTCCGTTATATATTCAGTATCTTTACTTATGCAAAGGATATGACGGACATCTGGAAGAGCTCACCCGAATCTTTTCTTTCTCTTACGTCATATTGGACGCATCTCTCTCGGAATACCGCAGACACCTCCTTGAAAGCGAATGCAAGCAATCCGGTCTGCGGTTTATCTCGCTATCCGACGAAGGTTCTGTCCGCTTTTTGCTCTAAGTACAAAGATTTATCGTACATTTGCACCTTGATAAAGTATAAGAGTATGTTGACGAAAGTAATTGAACAAGCCAAAATAGACCATTTTACCAAATGGTTTGAACGAGCTGACAAAATAGTAATTGTATCTCATGTTTCTCCTGACGGCGATGCTATCGGTTCTTCATTGGGATTATATCATTTTTTAGATTCACAAGAGAAAACAGTAAACGTAATTGTGCCGAATGCTTTTCCCGATTTTCTGCGGTGGATGCCGGGCAGTAAGGATATCCTGTTGTATGACCGTTACAAAGACTTTGCAGATAAATTGATCGCCGAAGCAGACGTCATCTGTTGCCTCGATTTCAATGCACTGAAGCGTATCGACGATATGGCAGATGCTGTGGCCGCTTCTCCGGCACGTAAAATAATGATCGATCATCATTTATATCCCGAAGATTTCTGTAAGATAGTAATGTCCTATCCCAAAATATCTTCTACTTCCGAACTGATATTCCGTCTCATCTGCCGTATGGGATATTTCAGTGATATCTCTAAGGAAGGCGCAGAATGTATCTACACAGGGATGATGACAGATACCGGTGGGTTCACCTATAACTCGAACAACCGGGAGATTTATTTTATCATTAGCGAACTCCTTTCTAAAGGAATCGATAAAGATGATATTTATCGTAAGGTGTACAACACCTATTCGGAGAGCCGTTTACGTTTGATGGGATATGTATTATCGAACATGACTGTGTATTCGGATTATAATTCGGCTTTAATCACCCTGACAAAAGCAGAGCAAAGTAAATTCAACTATATAAAAGGCGATAGCGAAGGCTTTGTTAATATTCCTCTTTCCATTAAAAATGTCTGTTTCTCTTGCTTTTTGAGGGAAGATACCGAGAAACCGATGATTAAAATATCCCTTCGTTCAGTAGGAACCTTCCCATGCAATCAGTTAGCTGCCGAATTCTTCCATGGAGGAGGTCACTTGAATGCTTCAGGCGGTGAATTTTTCGGAACGATGGAAGAGGCAAAAGCGGTCTTTGAAAAGGCGCTTGAGAAATATAGACCTTTACTAACAGCGAAAAGCTAAAGATGGAAGGTTAAAAGTGAATATGGAAAGGTTAAAAGATACGAACTTTCAACTTCCCCCTTTCAACTTTTAATGATTTTGAGATACATTTGTGCGGAATATAGCTAAATAACAGATAATGAAAAAACTTGTATTTTTATTTCTCTCTTTGTTAACCGCCGGAAGTCTGTTCCAGGCATGCGACAATTCGAAGACTTATGCAGAAATGCTGGAAGACGAGAAAAATGCGGTGAATAAGTTCATCAAAGATAATGATATTCGTGTCATTTCATTGGAAGAGTTTGAACGGGATACGATTACAGCTTCTAAAGAAGCGGGGAATGGATATGACGAATACGTTGCTTTCTCCAATGGCGTATATATGCAGATCGTAGATCGTGGAGGAAAAGAGGATAAGAATGGAGTTGAAGTTATTAATGAGGTAGATACTTTTGCTAACAATAATGTCATTTGTACCCGCTATGTAGAACAGGATATGATGACAGGAGATACTACATGTTTCAATGTTCCTTTGGAAAGATGGATGGATGTTCCTGATTATTATAAGTTTCCATTAACATTCCGTTATGTGCAAAACACGTCTACTGTTTATGGAATCGTTTTATCCGGTAGTTTGGATTACGATTTATTATGGAATAGTAAAGGTTATGGAACTGCAATTCCATCCGGATGGCTGATTGCCTTACCTTATTTGCGTAATAATGCGCATGTACGCCTGATTGTGCCTTCTAAGATGGGACATACAACTGCACAACAATATGTCAATCCTTATTTCTATGATATCCGGAAGTTCGAGAAAGCAAAAAGCTAAAGCACTAACATTAGATAAATCAAATCTTTAACTAAAGAACCTATGACTCTAATCAAATCTATCTCTGGAATCCGCGGAACTATCGGCGGAGGAGCGGGAGAAGGACTGAACCCGCTTGACATTGTAAAATTCACCTCGGCTTATGCTACTTTGATTCGTAGAACCTGCAAGGCAAAGAGTAATAAGATTGTTGTGGGACGTGATGCCCGCATTTCCGGTGAAATGGTAAAAAACGTAGTAGTCGGCACATTGATGGGAATGGGCTGGGATGTAGTAGACATTGATCTTGCTTCTACCCCGACCACAGAACTTGCTGTAACAATGGAAGGCGCCTGTGGCGGTATTATCCTGACAGCTTCTCATAACCCGAAACAGTGGAACGCACTGAAATTGCTGAATGAACATGGTGAATTTCTGAATGCAGCCGAAGGCAACGAAGTACTTCGTATTGCTGAAGCTGAAGAATTTGACTATGCCGATGTCGACCATCTGGGATCTTACCGCAAAGACCTGACTTATAATCAGAAACATATCGACAGTGTATTGGCTCTCGACCTGGTAGATGTAGAAGCTATCAAGAAAGCCAATTTCCGTGTAGCGATTGACTGTGTGAACTCTGTAGGCGGTATCATTCTCCCTGAACTTCTTGAACGTTTGGGTGTGAAACATGTAGAAAAACTCTACTGTGAACCTACCGGCAATTTCCAACACAACCCCGAACCGCTTGAAAAGAACCTCGGTGACATCATGAACTTAATGAAAGGTGGAAAGGCCGATGTAGCTTTTGTTGTAGACCCCGATGTTGACCGTCTGGCAATGATCTGCGAGAATGGCGTAATGTACGGTGAAGAATATACACTGGTTACTGTTGCCGACTATGTACTGAAACATACCCCCGGTAACACTGTTTCTAATTTGAGCTCTACTCGTGCTTTGCGTGATGTAACTCGCAAGTATGGAATGGAATACAGCGCTTCTGCCGTAGGCGAAGTAAATGTTGTAACGAAGATGAAAGCAACCAATGCCGTTATCGGCGGTGAGGGAAATGGTGGAGTAATTTATCCTGCTAGTCACTACGGACGTGATGCATTGGTAGGCATCGCATTATTCCTTAGCCATCTGGCTCACGAAGGAAAAAAGGTTAGCGAGCTCCGTGCTACTTATCCTCCTTACTTCATTGCTAAAAACCGTGTAGACTTGACTCCGGAAATCGATGTAGATGCTATCCTTGCCAAAGTGAAGGAAATCTATAAGAACGAAGAAATCAACGATATCGACGGTGTGAAAATAGACTTTGCCGACAAATGGGTGCATTTGCGCAAGAGTAATACAGAACCGATCATCCGTGTGTATAGTGAAGCTTCTACTATGGAAGCTGCCGAGGAAATCGGTCAGAAGATAATGGATGTGATTAATGAATTAGCAAAATAATATCCTGTAAAATAGGATTTTATTTATAACATTTGAGTCTCGTATATCATAAAGATAACTGAATAAGTTGTCTCATTGATATACGAGACTTTTTATTAGGATGATATCCACTGAATAATGATAGTTACTCTTCTCCTTGAGTATTAACAATAAAGTTTCTTTTGATTAAGTCTAAACTTCCTTTCGTCCAATAGTAAACTTCTCTTTTGTTATTTACAAACTTAAAATGCAAGCTTCATTTTTATAAATGCAAGTTTTGTTTTTAAAAACGGAACCTTTGTTTTTATAAATGAAGCTTGCATTTATAGATTGGAAGGGATGAAAAGCAACTTTACTGTTAATAAAAAGAAAGTTTGGACTTAATCAAGAGCAACTTTTCTATTAATAGATTACATGAGAAGTAAGCAGTATTGAGAGGAAACTAATCTATATAGCTTACTTCTCTACTTCGTTAGAATAGATACGCCACAAGAATATCAATTGATATACAAAACTTTATAGGTCTTATATCAATGATAAACACATGGCTTAATTATACAGAATTGATATATGAAAAGCACAATTGAGGGAAAATTGTAGTATATTTGTACTGTTCTTTGAGGCGTCTTTATTATTAAGGAAGCGTTTAGTGCTTTTTCTCAAGTGCGAATCTGGACAATTCGAGCTGTGTTGAGGAAATAAACAAAACGTTCTTCCTTTGGTTTGTATGTTGCATCTAGGTACTGATATACAGTCAAGGGCGTGAGCTGTTTTTGCTTGTATCCAACACAGAGGTAGTTCAGAACCTGCACTTGGATATAAGTTTAGCGGTCTCGCGCTTCTTTTGTGTATACACTTCTGTTGAGACTAGGAAGGAACTAATAAATTGAAAAACATACAAACAGTACAAGTGTTGCCAGTAATGTTGCTAATGTCCGTAACAGTATCAGCAAGAGACCTAACAGGTTTTGAACAGCTTATTGATAAACGTACGACATGAAAATAAAACTGATTGCATTATTTATAATGATGGGATCGTTGGCTGCCGTAGCTGATAATGATACTTATTTCTTTTCAAAAGTAGATTATGGTTCAGTGTTCGTTGTTCAAACAGCCGATGGATTCTTGTATCAGATAATTTTAATTGGCAGGATTTTTTTCCGGTGTGGGGTGGTGAGACGGAGGCAAAGATTGGCTGTTTCGCGGATGGGAATTGGCAAGAATGAAAGAGGCGGAATCCTTGGATTGTGCGAATTAGTAGTGAAGTAGTTGCTGAAAAATAGAGGTACTTGATAAAATAGAGTTGCATTTTCCGTATAAAAACGTATCTTTGTGTAAAGAGAATTAAAGACATCGATTATTAATGGCTATTTTCTTTCGCACTACGAAACAGAACATATAAGCGATTGCCTGATATTTAATAGATGATATTAATGATTAACACAATGAAAATACGCTTGATTTTGTCTTTTGTTTTATTGATTTATTCATTGGTCTGTCAAGCAGATGGCGGTAAAGATTCATATATCTTCCGGAAAGTAGATTATCAGCAAGGATTATCCAATAGTGCTGTGCTTTGTCTTTTTCAAGACAATACAGGGTTGATGTGGTTTGGTACATACGATGGTGTCAATTGTTATGATGGCCGAAACATGGAAGTTTTTCGTTCTGATTTTTCAGCCCCCAAAGCTTTGAGTAATAATGTAATCCATTCTATTCAGCAGGCAGATAATAATTGTTTGTGGATTTCTACACATTTGGGTATCAATCGTCTTTCACAGGATTCGCGGCAAGTTGTCGGATATTATGACTTTACAGATGATTATTATCTACATTCCAATTCTAAAGGAAACACATGGGTGGTGAGTCATGGTGGAATTTTCTACTATAATACATCTTATAAACGATTTGTACAGATTAAGAATCTGAAAGTACCCGTAGAAGATATGGATAAACGGGCATTCGTAACGGATGATGGTGTTTTGTGGATTTTCACTCAACAAACAGGGGAGCTGTTACAGGTTTCGCAGGATGCTTTTGATTGTGACACATTATCAATTCATTCAACTGTTTCATCTACTGATTTTCATGCGAAACCTATTGAAGATGTCTTTTATCAGAATGGCGTTCTTTGTTTTATCGATAGTGAGCATGATCTTTATGTTTATGATATTTCCCGACAATCTAAAATTTATATTCGTAACCTTTCTTCATTAGTGCAGAAGAATGGAACTATTGCAGGAATAGCCCTTTTCTATGAAGATATTATTATTGGTTTTCGAACGAATGGGTTAGTCCGTCTCCGTACTTCACAAAAATATAAAGAAGAAGTGGTCGACCGGAATGTACGTATATATAGTATTTATCGAGATCCTCATCAGAATGTCTTATGGGTTGCTTCGGACGGACAAGGAACGATTATGTATGCTAAGAAATATTCTATTGCCACCAATTTGATGCTCAATCAACTGTCATCTAACTTAAGCAGGCAGGTACGTTCTGTTATGACAGACGATAGTGGTGGACTATGGTTCGGGACGAAAGGTGATGGACTGCTGCATATACCGGATTATCGTGAGAATGAGGAGGCTTCTGCCGTTACAGTTTACTCTCCTGAAGGAAAGCAAAATGTTGTGTCTTATATACGATGGAATAAAGAATTTCCTGTTTATAAATTGGTTCAAAGCCGTTATATGGATGGCTTTTGGATAGGATCTGGAGATCCGGGACTATTTTACTATTCTTTTGAAGACAAAGCTTTGCATTCTGTGGAGAATCTGCCGGCACAACCCACCGAGATACATGGCATTTATGAGGAAAATGATAGTGTACTTTATGTGGTGACAGCCGGTTCCGGTTTTCATAAATTAATACTTGAGAAGCAGGCAGGTACCATTCGTTTCAAGTCGCAGAAAAGTTATCATTTTTTTCACGGTCAGCGAGAAATTACGATGTTCTATCCAATGTTGCCCGAAGGGGATTCTATTTTGTGGCTTGGCAGTCGGGAGAAAGGACTCGTACGGTTTGATAAGCGGACTGAAGAATATAAAGTGATTTCTTTGAAAGAAATGCTTCATAAGTCGGTAGACGATGTGCTCAGCCTGTATCGGACCAAAGAAGGGTTGTTATATGTAGGGACAACATCAGGATTGGTATGTTTGAATTCTAATGGCAAACAGATGAAAGCTACCTATATCGGACGGGAGCAAGGTTTGCTCAATGATATGATTCATGGTGTACTTGAAGATGAGAACGGACTCTTATGGCTTGGTACGAATCGGGGGCTGATTAAATATAATCCGATAAATGGCTCATCACATGCCTACTTTTACAGTGCAGGTGTTCAAATCGGTGAGTTTAGTGATGATGCTTATTACATGTGTCCATATACACAGGAGCTTTTTTTCGGTGGGATTGACGGGTTGCTTTATTTGGATAAAGAGGTGCAGGCTGCTCCGGAATTTTATCCGGATATTTTGTTACGTAAGTTGACTGTTGGACATACGCAAGTGGTTCAGGGGGATGGAGATTACTATACAGACGATGGTAAGGCATTACAGTTGAAGGGGACGGAGGTTTCATTTGCACTTTCTTTTGTTGTTCCGGATTTTTTATCAGGAGAAGATATAGAATATTCTTACCAGTTGGAAGGATATGATAAGGATTGGACCTCTTTTAGTAGTATTAATGAAGCCTCATATACAGGAGTGCCGGCAGGTGATTATATCTTTAAGGTACGCTATAAGAGGGATGTATTTGATACAGAATATCGGCATTTTTCTATTCCGGTATATATCCTTTCTCCCTGGTATCGATCGGTGGCGGCTTATTTTGTTTATTTGATCATTTTTTTGTTGTTGTTAGGGTACGTGATATATTTGCTACGTAAAAACTACCTTCAGGAACGGATGATGAAAACACTGATGGGGACAGAAAGTTGCCGGAAATCCGAGACTGTATATACAAACCGTAGGATGCTTGAAGATTTTACTCTTATTTATAATTATTGTGACCAATTGCGTGCAGAGAATCTTTCTTATGAGCAATGTCTTGAGAAAGTGTCACTGATACGCGAAACTGTGATGAGCGCACTTCTTAATCCTGACGCTCTGTTTTTGGAAGAACTTAAACAATTCTTTCCGGATCGGTTTATTGTTTCTGCGCGTATGAGTATACAGGGAGTTTCTCAAGAGGTGTTGCGTACGTTGGAAGAACAAGGGATTGATCATTCTTCTATATCGTCAATGATTCCGGAACACTTAACATTTCCAGTTTACAAGAATGCGTTATACAGTATTCTTTATTGCTGCTATCTCCGGATTACTGAAATGAAGGGTACTCATGGCGTAATAGTAGAAATGTCAGAACAGGATGGTAAGATGCAGCTACATTTTTCTTCTAAAGATGCTACTGCGAAAGCGTTGTATGAATATCTTTCAGATAAAGCTTCTTCAGTGACGGAGAAAGATTCCGATCATGTGTTTGTTGTGCATTTACTTTTAGGTTTTGTACGGTCAGCTTTGGAACGTATTCATGCCGTTCTTCGTTATGATGATGATGAGAGTGGTAGTCGGTTGACGATTATCTTTGAACCGGCGGTCTTGACAGTAGCAGGTGAACAAGGGAAAAAAACTGTGCTTTTGTTGGAAGACAGAGATGAAATGACTTGGTTGATTAGTAATTTCCTGGCTGATGAATACGTGGTTCATCAAGTAAAGAGTGTGCAGCTTGCTTTTGACGAAATTCGTCGGTCGGCTCCGGCTCTATTATTAGTGGATATGACAATGTATGCCAATGCTGAAAGTACTTTTATGGAGTATGTTAGCCGGAATCGTACTCTGCTTTCAAAGACAGCTTTTATTCCATTGTTAACCTGGAAAGTTGGTTCGGCCATTCAGCGGGAACTGATCTTGTGGTCTGATTCTTATATTGTACTTCCTTATGATATATTATTCTTGCGGGAAGTTGTCCATAATGCTATTTATGGAAAGCGGGAAGCGAAGCAGATATATATGGAGGAACTGGGAGATTTGGCGGGACAGATTGTCTGTACAACTACCGAACAAGCTGATTTTATTCGTAAATTGTTAAAGGTGATTGAAGAAAACCTGGACAAGGAAGAACTGGGCTCAACGTTGATCGCTGATCGTATGGCAATGAGTTCCCGTCAGTTCTATCGTAAATTCAAGGAAATTTCCAATACTGCTCCCGGTGATTTAATAAAGAGTTACCGTATGGAAAAGGCAGCCCGCCTGTTACTTGATGAAGAACTTTCTATTCAAGATGTTATTATGGAGGTCGGTATTTCCAGCCGGTCTTATTTTTATAAAGAGTTTACCCGTCGGTTCGGGATGACACCGAAAGATTATCGGGAACAGCGAAAGGTATGCTGATTGTCAGGTTAAATTCTTTCGTATAGGTGATTAGTTGGGAAACATTATTATTTATTTGTTTGTCACAACCTTGTGCTCTAAATTCCTTTTGTCGATTTTATTGTATTGATTATTAGTGTGTTAATCTGTGCTCTAATTTACCATTCTGTGCTTTAGATATGTGTCTTTATTTTGCCGTTTTTTTGGCAAGGTAGAGCATTGGACTTTTATTCGAATAGCCTTTATTTGCAACAATCTTTTTAAAGGGAATTAACCTTATTACTAATCAAATTTAAAGGAATTATGAATGAAAAACTAAAGTATCTTACCTTATTTGTAATAGGTATGATGTTGAGTTTGGGCATGAATGCTCAATCTGTAAAATCAATCTCCGGTACGGTAACCGATGATCAGGGAGAGGCGGTTATCAGTGGTACGGTGAAAGTTAAAAACGGTAGTACAGGAACAATCACTGACATTAACGGTAAATACACTCTCTCTGTTCCTTCCAATGCCACCTTGGTGTTTTCGTATATTGGTTATATCACACAAGAATTTAAAGTCTCGGAATTAAAGAGTAATGTTCTGAACGTAGTTCTGCAATCGGATACGAAAGCACTGGACGAAGTAGTCGTTGTAGGTTATGGTACCATGCGCAAATCAGACTTGACGGGTTCCATTTCCACAGCCAAAGGTAAAGACATGCTGAAAGCACAATCATTCAATGCGCTTGACGGATTGAAGGGTAAAGTGGCCGGTGTGAATATCTTCTCTAATACCGGTCAGCCGGGTGGAGAATCACGTGTCATCATTCGTGGTATTTCTACTATCAACGCGTCGGCATCACCGCTGTACGTAGTAGATGGAGTGGTGATGTCAAACTTCGAATTGCTTAATCCGAATGATATCGAATCTATCGAAGTATTGAAAGATGCTTCCTCTGCTGCCATCTATGGTGCCCGTGGTGCGAATGGTGTTATCATGGTGACTACCAAGCGCGGTAATGCAGGAAAAGGAGTCCATGTTTCCTATGATGGTTCATTGTCTATCGGTAAGATGGCTAGAAAAATAGATGTAATGGATGCTAACGAATGGATGTCTACCTTCAAGCAGGGATTGGAAAATGCCAACGAATTTCAAGGCAAGAACTTCACAACTGATCTGTCACAGATATTCACAGACGAACGTTTGTTCAATGCAGACGGTTCTCCGAAATATAATACCAACTGGCAGGATGAAGCATCCCGCACTGCCATCTCTCATAACCATCAGATCAGTATCCAACGTACAGGAGAAGGATCTTCTATCGGAGCATTCATCAATTATACCGATCAACAGGGTATTTTGTTGAATTCTTACTTCAAACGTATCAATGCAAAATTGGCGTATGATGACAAACCGACTGATTGGCTGTCTACTTCCGTTAATTTATTAGTAAATCATACTTGGGGTAATAGAACTTCTGATAACCCTTACGGACAAGGCGCATTGCGTACGATGATCGAACAGTTGCCTTTCTTACCGGTTAAGCTGGATGGTGAATATACGCAGACGAACATTATTAATACAAGCTCTATTCTCAATAATCAGACTGATCCTAATAGCGGAAAACAAGGATTCAGCCCGGAAGGTGTAGGTAATCCCGTTGAGTTGCTCGAACGGATGCAGGCTATGCAATATCGTACGCAGATTTTTGGTAATGCTGCTTTGACTTTCCATCTCATGAAAGGATTGGATTTGAAGACCCAGTTCGGTATCGACTACCACAATAATCGTGATGCTAACTATACGCCGTTCACTCCGCGTCCGATGATTAATCAAAGTTCCGAGGGAGCAGCTTCTGCAAATAACTCCAACTCTTTGTATTGGCAGGAAGAAACCTATTTGACTTATGTGAAAGATATAAACAAACATCACATTAATGCAATGGCGGGTATGTCTTGGCAAGAGTATAATTATACCAAATTCGAAGCTTCCGACAGTAAGTATATTGATGACTTCTACGGATATTATAATTTAGGTTCCGGAACGAACCGTCCTTCTGTAGGCAATGATTACGACAAGTGGGCGATGAACTCTTATTTCTTGCGTCTGGCATATTCTTATGACAACAAGTATATGGCTACCGTAACCGGTCGTTATGATGGCTCTTCCAAATTCGGACAGAACAATAAATATGCATTTTTCCCGTCAGTCGGCTTGGGTTGGATGATTTCTAATGAAGACTTTTTGAAAGATAACTCATTGATCAGCAAGCTGAAATTACATACTTCTTACGGTCTGACAGGTAATTCGGAAATTGGTACATATAAATCATTGGCTACGGTGAGCCAGTCGAATACGATCATTGGTGATGCTCTGCACGTAGTGTCTTATCTGGACAATATGCCTAATCCGGACCTGAAATGGGAAAAGACAGGACAGTGGGACTTAGGATTCGAGTTGGGTTTATTCAATAACAGACTGAATTTCGATATTTCCTATTATTATAAGTATACTTCGGATTTGTTGCTCGACCGTCCGGTTCCTGAATCAACAGGTTACTCTTCCATTATGGATAATATTGGAGCCGTTTCCAATCGTGGTTTAGATATTCTGGTTACAGCATATCCTATTCAGACACATGATTTCCAATGGACTTCCACTCTTAATTTAGGTTTCAACAAAAATCGTGTAGAGAAACTGGATGAAAGTGCATCTGTTGATCCTGTCACCGGTAAGCGTCAGATTACAACCGATGGTTTTGTGGGTTACGATATGTTGATCCGTGAAGGTGAAGAGCTTTCTTCTTTCTATGGTTATAAGCGTGCCGGTATTTACGATGGTATTCCGTCTAACTGGGATCCGGAGACAATGAACATACCTTCCACTATCGGTGAAAAGGTAACTTATAAGAAACGCGAAATTATCGGTAACGGATTACCTGACTGGATGGGCTCATTTATCAATACCTTCAATTATAAAGGATTTGATTTGACTTTAGACTTTCAGTTTACATGGGGGGTAGACGTGATGCAAGAATATTATCACTCTACTGTAGCCCGTTTCCTAACTAACGGTATAGACCGTCTTTATAAGGAAGCATGGCATCCAACTCTCAATCCGTCGGGTAAAGAACAGGCAATTCGTCTGAATAACTTTGGTCAGGGAGCTAATAACCAGGCAGATGATGACTGGGTTTGCAATGGTTCTTATTTGCGTTGTAACATGATTCAGCTCGGATATACCTTCAATCCAACATTGATTAAGAAGATCGGTCTGTCTTCATTGCGTTTGTATGCGAATGTGAATAACGCGTTCCTGATTACTTCTAAGGACTATAACGGATACGATCCGGATAACTCATCTCGTTTAGGTGACAACAAATGGGGGGCTAACCGCCAATTCTTCACCTATCCGCGTCCGAGAACGTTTACGTTCGGTCTTAATGTAGCATTTTAATTCACCGTTATAAAAACTATAAGAATTATGAAACTATTAAAAGTATATATATCTGCATTTTGTATGTGTTCACTTTCTGTGTTGTTGAATTCATGCGACGATTTCCTGAAAGAAGAACCATTGGATATGAAGTCATCTGACCAATTCTGGAAGACGAAAGCTGATGCGGAGTCGGGTGTGAACGCATTGTATTTCGGTGGTGTACCTTATTTACATAACACTGATGTAGGCGGTGGCTGGACTCCTAAAGCGACAATGTGGGGTGGTATTGTGTCCGGATTGTACGTTGATAAGCGTAAGGATAGAACATTTACTACGGCATCCGAAGGGTGTAACTTCAATATTGAGTCTTTTGATGATATTGCAATGAAATACTGGCATGAGTTTTATAAAGGTATTTCACGTGCTAACTTTGTTATAGCCAATATTCCGACAATGACCGGGGTGCTGGATGAAGCTACTATTAATAATTATGTGGCTCAAGGTAAATTCTTCCGTGCATACGGGTATTTTTGGCTGGTCAAAGAATTTGGTGGTGTTCCTTATATTTCAGAACCTTACACATCTACAGAAGGTATGTACAAAGAACGTCTTTCTGCTGAAGAGGTTTATAAGAAAATTGAAGCCGACTTGCTGGATATTGTCAACGGGGATGCATTGCCGAATAAAACGTTCTATGAAAATGGCTGTTATGTTACCAGAGCAATGGCGCAGACTTTGCTGGCACAAGTTTATCTACAATGGGCTGGTGCACCGTTAAACGGGGGGGCAGACTATTATGGAAAAGCTGCACAGATGGCATTGAAAGTGATTAATGATAGTCCTCACGGACTTATTCATCCGAATGGAACGACTGATGATTTGAACTCTGCGTATAATGTGATTAAGACAACGAAAGAATCAGCTGAAATCATTTATGCTAAAGAATACAATTATAGTGATTATAGTGTAGGTAACTCTTATGCTTGTCGTTCTATCGGGACAGATGCTTTTCAGTGGGGAGTGTTCCATCCGGGAGGAGACGTGCTGTATAATGCATACCTTCCCTGTGATATGTTGCTTAACAGCTATGCCTCTAATGATATTCGAGGACATGAGAAACAGTTCTTCTTTAAGCAATATACCGATGCTGAAGGAAATACTCATACTTTGAATAATGCAGGCAACTGGGCATGGTTTGATGAAAATGCTTTGATTAGCGGTCACGACGGTGATTATAATATGCCGGTATTCCGTTTTGCGGAAGTCTTGCTGATTGCGGCCGAAGGTCTGGCACGTACAAATCATGAAGATAATGCTGTCGGTGGAGCTAAATATTATCTCAATCAAGTGCGTAAACGTGCTGGATTGGCAGATGAGACGGCTACAGGAAACGATTTAATACAATCGATTTTGACTGAACGTTTGCATGAGTTACCGTTGGAATTTAAGATTTGGGATGACATTCGTCGTACTCGTTTGTATCCGGAAGCATCTACCGAATCAGGAAAATTGAAATGGACTGCTCTTGCATCGGCTCAAATCCAAAACAAGCCCGATGGAAGCATAAGAGCCGGCGCCATTCCTGAATATGCTTTGTTATGGCCTATCCCGTTAGATGAAATTCAGGCTAATCCTGCGTTGGAAGGACATCAGAACCCGGGATGGAATTAATTAGGTAATAATAAATATTTGTTTCTGATAGAATTGGAGAGAGGGTAAAGGCTAATTATCCTCTCTCTATTGCTTAAACGGTTAGTCTTTCGGTTGTACTCTCATTGTATACACATAAATATTATATTTTGATTCTCAGTTATTTAACTTGTACTCTCGTTGACACTCGTTTCCTTTGGTTGACTATACTGCTATTTTTTCTTATTTTGGCGTATCAGAGGACTGATAATTGCTGAAAGATGCTTTAATTTGTAACATAAATAAAAAAGACTTGATAATCTAGTATTAATAGTTTAATTCGTAGACCATGAACAAAAAGAAACTACTATCTTTCGCAATAGCCCTGCTATTGGGAGTTTCCTCTACCTTTGCACAAAAGCAACCGGTAGACTATGTGAATCCTTTAATGGGGACTGATTCGAAAATATCACTATCCAATGGAAATACATATCCCGCCATTGCGTTGCCTTGGGGAATGAACTTCTGGATGCCACAAACCGGAAAGATGGGTGACGGTTGGGCTTACACTTATGCATCCGACAAAATCAGAGGTTTCAAGCAAACGCATCAGCCCAGTCCGTGGATCAATGACTACGGTCAGTTCTCAATCATGCCGATGACTAAACAGTTGAAGATCGATCAGGACAGTCGTGCTTCCTGGTTCTCTCATAAGGCAGAGAAAGCCACTCCTTATTATTACAGTGTTTATTTGTCAGAGTATGACATGACAACTGAAATAGCTCCGACAGAACGTTGCGCATATTTCCGTTTCACTTTCCCTGAAACCTCCGATGCCTATGTGGTGGTAGATGCTTTCGACCGCGGTTCGTATGTGAAGGTGATTCCCGAAGAAAATAAAATAGTTGGTTATACGACACGCAATAGTGGCGGTGTTCCTCAAAACTTTAAAAATTACTTTGTGATAGAGTTCGACAAGCCTTTTACTTTCAATAAAGTATGGGCAGACTATCATTTGGTTGAAACACATCTCGAACTACAATCCAATCACGTGGGTGCTGCTATCGGATTTTCAACGAAGAAAGGAGAACTGGTACATGCAAAGGTGGCATCCTCATTCATCAGTCCTGAACAGGCTGAACTGAACTTGAAAGAAATTGGTAATAAGACCTTTGAACAGACAAAAGAGGCCGGTCGTAAGGCATGGAACAATGTCTTGGGGCGTATCAAGGTTGAAGACAGCGATGAGAACCGTATGCGTACGTTCTACTCTTGTTTGTATCGTTCGGTGTTGTTTCCCCGTATGTTTTACGAAGTAAACGGTAAGGGAGAAACTGTGCATTACAGCCCCTATAATGGTGAAATCCGTCCGGGATATATGTTTACCGACACTGGATTCTGGGATACTTTCCGTTGCTTGTTTCCATTTGTTAATTTGATATATCCTTCAATGGGTGAGAAGATGCAGGAAGGCCTGTTGAATACCTATCTTGAAAGTGGATTCTTTCCTGAATGGGCAAGCCCGGGCCATCGTGGTTGTATGGTTGGGAACAATTCAGCTTCTGTAGTGGCGGATGCCTTCATGAAGAATGTAACCAAAGCGGATGCAGAAAAAATGTACGAAGGCCTACTGAAAGGGGCCAATAGCGTACATCCGAAAGTTTCTACTACCGGACGCCGTGGATATGAATATTATAACAAACTGGGCTATGTGCCATACGATGTGAAAATTAATGAGAATGCGGCACGCACATTGGAATATGCATACGATGACTGGTGCATTTACCGTATGGGTGAAAAATTAGGCCGTCCGGCAGAAGAACTGGATGTTTATAAGAAAAGGAGTCAGAACTACCGTAATCTGTTCGATCCGGAAACTAAGTTGATGCGGGGAAAGAATTCCGACGGAACTTTCCAGACTCCTTTCAATCCTTTTAAATGGGGAGATGCCTTTACGGAAGGAAATAGTTGGCATTATACATGGTCGGTATTCCACGATGTACAAGGACTGGTTGACCTGATGGGCGGCAAGAAGATGTTTGTCAGTATGCTTGATTCTGTATTCAATCTTCCTCCTGTATTTGATGATAGCTATTATGGAGGAGTGATTCACGAGATTCGTGAAATGGAAATTGCTAACATGGGTAACTATGCACATGGCAACCAACCTATCCAGCACATGATCTACTTGTATAACTATGCCGGCGAACCGTGGAAAGCCCAATATTGGTTGCGTGAGACGATGAACCGCCTCTATCTTCCTACTCCGGACGGTTATTGTGGAGATGAAGATAACGGTCAGACTTCGGCTTGGTATGTATTTACTGCATTGGGATTTTATCCGGTATGTCCGGGCAGCAATGAATATGTGATGGGAGCTCCTTACTTTAAGAAAGCAACGATTACACTGGAGAACGGCAAGAAATTGGAAATCTCCGCCCCGAAGAATAACGATGATAATCGTTATATTCGTTCATTGAATTATAATGGCAAGAATTATACAAAGAATTATCTGAACCATTTCGATCTGTTGAAAGGCGGTCGTCTGGTGTTTGATATGGATAACAAACCGAATAAGGGAAGAGGTATCAACGAATCAGACTTCCCGTATTCATTCTCTCGTGACGCAAAGTAAGCTGATATGAATAATTTGAGAAAGAAAGTATTGATGATGACTATGGCGGCAGTAACTTTGTCCGCCATAGCTCAACAGCCGGTAGACTATGTGAATCCGATTATCGGGACCAATGGGATGGGGCACACTTTTCCCGGTGCTTGCACTCCTTTCGGATGGGTACAGTTGAGTCCGGACACAGACACAATTCCGCATAATATAAATGGAGCTTATCAGAAAAATGCCTACGAGTATTGTGCTGGTTACCAATATAGGGACAAGACCATTGTTGGCTTCAGTCACACTCATCTTAGTGGTACGGGACATTCTGACTTGGGAGACATCTTGTTGATGCCTGCTGTTGGCGATGTGAAGTTAAATCCCGGTCGGGCGGATTATCCGGAAGAGGGATACCGTTCACGTTTTGACCATGCTACAGAAAAAGCTGTTCCCGGATATTATGAAGTGATACTGGACGATTATGGCATTAAGGCCCAACTGACAGCAACACAACGGACGGGTATACATAAATATACCTTCCCGAAAGGAAAAGATGGTCATTTGATTTTGGATCTGGTGCATGGTATTTATAATTATGACGGCAAAGTTCTATGGGCCAATTTGAGAGTCGAAAACGATACTCTGTTGACCGGATATCGTATCACCAATGGATGGGCGCGTACGAATTATACCTATTTTGCTATCTCTTTGTCACAGCCGATTAAAGACTACGGATATAAGGATAAGGAAAAAGTATTGTACAATGGCTTTTGGCGTCGTTTTAAGTTGGAAAAGAACTTCCCTGAAATCACAGGTCGAAAAATCGTGGCTTACTTTAACTTCGATACCGCTAACAATTCGGAACTGGTTGTAAAAGTGGCATTGTCGGCAGTCAGTACGGAAGGGGCCATTAAGAATCTGCATGCCGAGGCTTCCGGAAAGAGTTTCGAACAGTTGGCGGAAGCTGCTCGTACAGATTGGAATAGTGAACTGAAGCATTTCGAGATCGAAGGTACGCCCGATCAGAAAGCAATGTTCTATACTTCTCTTTACCACACCATGATTAATCCGTCTGTGTATATGGATGTAGACGGTTCCTATCGTGGGCTGGATCATAACATACACCGGGCGGAAGGATTTACCAACTATACTATATTTTCCCTTTGGGATACCTATCGTGCGGAACATCCTTTCCTGAATCTGGTGAAACCGGGACGCAATGCGGATATGGTGGAATCCATGATTAAACATGAGCAACAAAGCGTACATGGAATGTTGCCGATATGGAGTCTGATGGGAAATGAAAACTGGTGTATGAGCGGTTATCATGCTGTGTCTGTACTGGCGGATGCAATAACCAAAGGTGTCTTTTTGAATGTGGATGAGGCATTGGCGGCAATGGTCAGTACATCCACCGTTTCGTATTATGAAGGTATAGCTGATTATATGAAGCTGGGATATATTCCGCTTGACAAAAGTGGTACAGCAGCCTCTTCTACTTTGGAGTATGCATACGACGATTGGACTATCTATCAGACAGCTTTGAAGGCAGGTAACAAGGAAGTAGCGGAGACTTACCGAAAGCGTGCCCTCAATTATCGTACTATCTATGATACAAGTATTGGTTTTGCACGTCCCCGCTATAGTGACGGTTCTTTCAAGAAAGAGTTTGATGTATTACAAACCTATGGTGAAGGTTTTATCGAAGGCAATTCATGGAATTTCTCTTTTCATGTGCCGCACGATGTATTTGGCATGATCGATTTGATGGGAGGAGAAGGGACGTTCGTACAGAAACTGGATGAACTGTTCTCCATGCATCTGCCGGAGAAGTACTATGAGCATAATGAGGATATTACGGAAGAATGTTTGGTCGGCGGATATGTGCATGGTAATGAACCGAGCCACCATGTTCCTTATCTATATGCGTGGACTTCCCAGCCGTGGAAATCACAGTACTGGCTGCGTGAGATTCTGAATAAGATGTATAAGAATGATATTAACGGATTGGGTGGAAATGATGATTGCGGACAGATGTCAGCATGGTATCTTTTCTCCGTGATGGGCTTCTATCCGGTTTGTCCTGGTACAGACCAGTATGTATTGGGAGCGCCCTACCTGCCTTATCTGAAGATGACACTTCCTAATGGAAAGACATTGGAGATCAAAGCGCCGGGTGTCAGCGACAAGAAACGTTACGTGCAGTCGCTGAAATTGAACGGCAAGGTATACGACAAGATGTACATTACACATGAAGACATTTTGAAAGGAGGCGTGCTTGAATTCAAGATGGGGGCGTCACCTAACAAACGTCGCGGATTATCACCGGAGGATAAACCTTATTCATTAACTAACGGAATCAACAAATAATCAATAAAGGAGTATGAAAAAGATACATTTAATCTATGCAGCCTGCCTGCTGGTAGGTATGGGGGCTTGTGCTGCAAGTGTGCAAAAACAGGTGAAGGATAATTCTGATGTATGGAAAGAGTACAATACAGGTGCTGTATTGTTTGAGGATAAAGCACCGGAAACGCTGGGATCGGACATTTACCACCGGATCATTCCCGATGCTGAATCGTACATCAAGGAACAGGCACGTACTGTATTAGCTACTCTTTACAATTCTCCGGAAGATAGTATTCCTGCAGTGCACAAGATACATTATACATTGGAAGATATCAACGGTATTTCTGCGAAAGGTGGTGGTAATGGTGATGTGACGATTTTCTACAGTACACGTCACATTGAAAAATCTTTTGCAGCGAATGATACGGCGAAGTTGTTTTTTGAAACACGCGGGGTGCTCTTGCATGAATTGACGCACGCATATCAGCTGGAGCCACAGGGAATCGGCTCTTATGGAACCAATCGTGTGTTCTGGGCATTTATCGAGGGAATGGCAGATGCTGTGCGGGTTGCCAATGGAGGATTTGACGGACCGAATGCCCGTCCGAAAGGTGGAAATTATATGGATGGATACCGTACGGCGGGTTATTTCTTCGTGTGGTTACGTGACAACAAAGATCCTGAATTCCTGCGTAAGTTTAACCGGAGTACATTGGAGGTTATCCCTTGGTCGTTTGATGGAGCTATCAAGCATGTTTTGGGAGACGAATATAATATTGATGAACTGTGGCATGAATATCAAGTTGCGGTAGGTGATATACAAGCATAATAATGTAAATATGGTGAGTGTAATGGGTAAAAGAGGATTGTTTTTAGTATGGCTGTGCCTGGTGAATATTTTGCCGGGCATGGCTCAAACCGAGAAACTGATTGATTATGTGAATCCATTTGTGGGAACAGATGGTTATGGTAATGTGTATCCGGGTGCGCAGATTCCTTTCGGGGGAATTCAGATGAGTCCGGACACGGATAGTAAATACTATGATGCGGCTTCCGGTTATAAATATAATCATTCCACTTTGTTGGGGTTCAGTCTGACTCATTTAAGCGGGACTGGTATACCTGATTTGGGAGACTTCTTGTTTATTTCCGGAACAGGAGAGATGAAACTGGATCCGGGGACACGTGAGGAGCCGGAAAAGGGATACCGTTCACGTTATTCTCATGAAAAGGAATGGGCATCACCTAATTATTATGCGGTGGAACTGTCAGATTATGGAGTAAAGGCTGAAATGACGTCAGGGGTACGTAGTGGTATGTTCCGCTTCACCTATCCTCAATCGGATAAAGCTTTTATAATGATCGATATGAACCATACTTTATGGCAATCTTGTGAATGGGCAAATCTGCGCATGGAAAATGATTCTACCATCACCGGATATAAACTGGTGAAAGGCTGGGGACCGGAACGGCATATCTATTTCACGGCTACTTTCTCTAAAAAGTTGACCGGCTTACGCTTTATGCAGAATAAGAAGCCGGTGATTTACAATACTTCCCGGTTTCGTAGCAGCTATGAGGCTTGGGGAAAGAATCTGATGGCTTGCATCTCTTTTGATACAAAAGCCGGAGAGGAGGTGATTGTAAAAACTGCTATTTCATCGGTCAGCACAAACGGGGCAAAAAACAATATGGCGGAACTTGCCGGACTCGCTTTCGATGATCTGAAAGCTAAAGGAGAAGCACTATGGGAAAAAGAACTTGGAAAATATACCCTTACTGCCGACCGTAAAACGAAAAGAACTTTCTATACATCGGCTTACCATGCGGCTTTGCATCCGTTCATCTTTCAGGATGCAGACGGGCAGTTTCGAGGATTAGATAAAAATATAGAGAAAGCCGAAGGATTTACCAACTATACGGTATTCTCTCTTTGGGACACCTACCGGGCTTTGCATCCCTGGTTCAATCTGGTTCAACAGAAAGTGAATGCCGATATTGCCAATTCCATGCTGGCTCATTATGATAAAAGTGTGGAGAAAATGCTTCCTATCTGGTCGTTTTATGGAAATGAGACTTGGTGTATGATTGGTTATCATGCAGTTTCCGTATTGGCTGACATGATTGTGAAGGGAGTGAAAGGATTCGATTACGAACGTGCGTATGAGGCTATGAAGACCACGGCGATGAATCCGAATTATGACTGTTTGCCGGAATATCGTATGATGGGATATGTGCCTTTCGATAAAGAGGCGGAGTCAGTATCTAAAACATTGGAATATGCGTATGATGATTATTGCATGGCACAGGCTGCCAAGGCTTTGGGTAAAGAGGATGATTATCGTTATTTCTTGAATCGTGCACTCTCTTATCAGACTTTGATTGATCCGGAAACGAAGTATATGCGTGGCAAGGACAGTCAGGGAAACTGGCGTACACCGTTTACTCCGGTAGCTTATCAGGGACCCGGATCTGTAAATGGATGGGGGGATATTACGGAAGGCTTTACTGTACAATATACCTGGTACGTACCACAAGATGTACAAGGATATATGAACGAAGCTGGCGAAGATTGGTTCCGCAACCGGTTGGATGAACTGTTCACAGTAGAGTTGCCGGATGACATTCCGGGAGCACATGATATTCAAGGCCGTATCGGAGCCTATTGGCATGGAAATGAACCTTGCCATCATGTAGCGTATCTTTATAATTACTTGAAAGAACCTTGGAAATGTCAGAAGTGGGTCCGTACGATTGTTGACCGTTTCTATGGCGATACTCCGGATGCATTAAGTGGCAATGACGATTGCGGACAGATGTCGGCTTGGTATATGTTCAATTGCATTGGCTTTTACCCGGTGGCTCCTTCAAGCAATATGTATAACATCGGTTCTCCTTGCGTTGAGGCAATAACAGTTCGGATGAGCAACGGAAAAGTTATTGAAATGGTAGCAGATAATTGGTCGCCGAAGAATGTGTATGTAAAGGAATTGTATGTGAATGGCAAGAAGTATGACAAATCTTATTTGAAATATGAGGATATACGTGATGGCGTGAAACTACGTTTTGTCATGAGCAATAAACCGAACTATAAGCGTGCGGTATCAGATGAAGCAGTAGCTCCTTCTTTGTCGTTGCCTGGAAAGACAATGAAATATCAGGCTAATTTGATGAAAACGGGTATATCAAACCAGTGAAAATGACTTTTGAAGGAGTATTACCCAGTCCGTTTGATAGTACGAAGTGATGTTTTTATTACATTTGCCATTGTAAAACGATTATTAATTAAATATCTAAACCATGAGAAGATATTTCCTGTTAGTTGTGTGTTTGTGCTTGGCATCACTACTTCGTGCACAGAATAAGTTAGAGTTAATTTCTCCCAATGGAGAGCTGAAAGTGTTCTTGAATCTCTCGGATAAAATCTATTATAGTATAGATTATAACGGAGATGTATTGTTGAAGGACAATACCCTTCAGTTGACATTGAGGAATCAGGTGTTGGGAGAAAATCCCAAACTGCGCCGTCAGAAACGTACGAGTGTCGACGAGCAATTAACTCCTATTGTTCCTTTGAAATATGCGAAAGTCAATAATCGTTATAATCAATTGCTACTGACCTTTAAAGATTATTCAGTAGAATTCCGTGCTTTTGACGATGGAGTTGCTTACCGGTTTATTACCTCACAAAAAGGTGATGTTGAAGTAATGAACGAAGAGTTTGCTATCAACTTCCCGTCGGATTATCTTCTTCACTTGCAACAACCGAGAAGTTTCCATACAGCTTATGAGGAACCTTACACACATGTTCAAAGTAATGCGTGGAAGCCTGAAGAACGGATAGCTGTTTTGCCGGTATTGGTTGACACACAAAAAGACTATAAAATATTAATCAGCGAGTCGGATCTGACTGATTATCCATGTATGTTTCTCAAAGGAACGGGGACGAACGGAGCAATCTCTGTTTTTCCTAAAGCTCCGCTTGCGTTTGCCGAAAACAGTGATCGTAGCGTGAAGATTACTCAAGAAGCTGATTACATTGCTAAAACAAAAGGTACGAGAAATTATCCTTGGCGTTACTTTGTGATAAGTAAAAATGATAAGCAGTTGATTGAGAATACAATGACTTATAAACTGGCTGAAAAGAATCAACTTCAGGATGTTTCATGGATTAAGCCGGGACAGGTGAGCTGGGAATGGTGGAATGACGCTTCTCCTTACGGACCGGATGTGAATTTTGTTTCCGGTTATAACTTGGATACTTATAAGTATTACATTGATTTTGCTTCTAAATTTGGTATTCCATATATCATTATGGATGAAGGCTGGGCTAAAAGTACACGTGATCCTTATACGCCTAATCCCAAAGTAGACTTGCACGAGTTGATCCGTTATGGCAAAGAAAAAAATGTAGGGATTGTGCTTTGGTTGACGTGGTTGACGGTAGAAAACAATTTTGATCTCTTCAAGACTTTCAATGAATGGGGAGTAAAAGGACTTAAGATTGATTTCATGGACAGAAGCGATCAGTGGATGGTCAACTTTTACGAACGGGTAGCCCGAGAAGCAGCCAAACATCATTTGTTTGTCGATTTTCATGGCTCTTTCAAACCTGCCGGACTGGAATATAAATATCCGAATGTGCTGTCTTACGAAGGAGTGCGTGGCATGGAACAAATGGGCGGTTGTTATCCGGATAATAGTCTATATTTACCGTTTATGCGTAATGCTGTCGGTCCGATGGATTATACTCCCGGAGCGATGATTAGTATGCAGCCTAATGTGTATCGGTCGGAACGTCCCAATGCTGCAAGTATCGGAACACGCGCTTATCAGTTGGCACTCTTTGTGGTTTTTGAAAGTGGTCTGCAGATGTTGGCGGATAATCCTACTCTTTATTATCGTAATGAAGATTGTACCCGTTTCATCACACAAGTTCCCGTAACGTGGGACGAGACTGTGGCACTGGAAGCTAAAGCAGGTGAATATGTCATTGTAGCAAAACGGAAAGGCGATAAGTGGTTTATAGGAGGAATGACTAACAATGGTGAAAAGGAACGTGAATTTACCATAAAGTTAGATTTCTTGAATAAAGATCGCTCTTATCAAATGATATCTTTTGAGGATGGTATCAACGCAGGACGTCAGGCGATGGATTATCGTTGCAAGTCAGCCCAAGTGAAAGCCGGAGAACAGCTAACTATAAAGATGGTTAGAAATGGCGGCTTTGCAGCTGTCATTGAATGATGGCACATATTCTAACTTTCCATACGTAAAAATGGGAATCATCTTTCAATCTATCACCATTCTTCTGAAACGCATTGTTCATCGAGCTTTCAGGGTGGTGATAGATTGTTCTCCACCTATCATCTAATCATTCATCTATCACCGTTTGAAATGAACATGCCTGCATATAAATATAAGCTTGTATGTAAATAGAAGTTTCAACAGGGGATACCTTTGGTTTCAAGGCGGGAAACTTTAGTTTCCATTAGGGGAAACTGCAGTTTCAGAGGCTTGAAACTAAAGTTTCCAAGGCTTGAAACAAAGTGTTTTGCGGCTTGAAACTGTTTGTTTCAAGCGTTGAAACCAATCGTTTCACGGCACGAAACACTTTGTTTTGCTATTTGTTCTAAGAAGGCAATGCCTCGGAATCAACGCTTTCTCTTAGAGAACCACTCTTTAAACTCTGCTACTCGGGCTTTACTGACAAGTATTTTTTCTTTGATTCCTGAATAATACAAGTTGATGGACAGTCGGCTGTTGAACCATAAGTCAATATCTTTGATAGCTTCTCGCGAAATAAGATATTGGCGGTTAGCCCGAAAGAAAAGAGAAGGATTGAGACACTCCGTAAGTTCATCTAATGTTTGAGAAAAACAGTATTCGGTTTCATCGGTTAAGACTACTTTGACCTGACAGTCCTTAATATAAAACAATTGTATCATATCTACAGAAACGGGCAATAGTTTGTCTCCTTTGGTAGGAATAAGGAAATGACTTTTATAGTTTTCCTGCTTTTGGAGTGAATGTATCAGTTTCAGTAGCTCATTCTCCTGTTGTGGAAAGGGAAACTGGTGTTTGTCAGCAGCATCCTGTAAACCTTGCAGCTTATCGAAAGCGTGTTCTATGTCTTCCTTACCGATGGGTTTTAATAAGTAGTCGATGCTGTTTACTTTGAATGCACGTAACGCATATTCATCATAGGCAGTTGTAAAGATAATCGGACAAGTAATATTGATATGATTGAATATCTCGAAGGCGGAACCATCTGCCAGGTGAATATCCATGAATACCACTTCCGGCATCGGATGAGAACTGAACCATTCGATAGTGGAACTGATACTATCCAGTATGGTCACGATTTCTCCATTCGGTTTTATTTCATTCAGCAGTGAAGTCAGGTTTCGTACTGCTGCTTTTTCGTCTTCTATAATGACAATCTTCATGGTGATTATTGTTCTAGTTGTGATCTTTCAATCAAAGGAATACAAACTGTAAACTCTCTGTCCTCCGTTATTTGTATATCCCGTTTAAACAAAAGCCTGTATCGCTTGGCAAGGTTGGCAAGTCCGATACCGGTTCCGGAAGTTGCAGTCCATTTGGGCTGAATGTCGTTGCTGATAGACAAATTGCCGTTATCGTCCGTCGTGATATGAATGGTCAACGGCTTCCGGTTGCTGATTTCGTTGTGTTTTACTGCATTCTCAATCAACACTTGCACCGCCATTGGAGGGAGGAGATATTCTTCGTAGGCATTGCTTATCTGTATGTCGAATTGTAGATTGTTCTCAAAACGCATCTTTAATAGAAATATATAAGCGGAAACAAATTCCATTTCTTCCCGGAGACTGACACATTGTGACTCATTACTTTGTAAAGTATACCTTAGTACCCGGGAGAGTTCCTGAATGTAATCCTGCGCTTTATCCTGATTTTCGCGTACCAGCGAACGCAGGGTATTCAGCGAGTTGAACAGCATGTGTGGGTTCAGCTGATTCTTCAGTACTTCATACTGATTGCGGAGATTCTCTGCCTGAAGCTGTTCGTTCTCAATAAGTACCAGTTGCTGCTTGAATATAAGATGAATGATACAGCAACTACTGGTGACGAGACATGCCACAATGAAATCCCGCAATGGATGCAAATAATGATGTACCATGGCATCGATGGCCGGAATATCAAACGTTCTGTGAAGGAAAACAAAAAACTGTCCTGACAAGTTACTCAATATCCATGTCACGATAAAGGAAAGCAAAATCTTTGTCCCTGTAATTTTAATGGACGCCTGATTGAAATGAAACAAACGGGTATTGATGGCAAAAAGTAACAATAGCGACAGAAAGGTAAACAGTATTTCGTTTGCCACATCTATAAACTTCATCCCCGGGAATAAGGAATGACTTTCGAAACGATCGAAAAGAGATACTGATTCAGGAAAATGAATCAGTACAGCAACCGCTAAGGAGATGATGACTGTGGAAAGTATATATTTATCTTTTTTTATTGCTTTGGCTATCATACAACAAAGATAGTGGTAAATTATGAGTTACCGGTTATAAAATGTCAATGCTGTTGTCAAAGTTGGTCAATTATTGTTTCTGAATGTGTGCCGTGACATACATACCGGGGCGGAATTGCACATTTTCCTCCTTGATGGAAGCATACACCTCGAGCGAACGATTGGTTTCGTCTACTTTTTGTCCGATGGAAATCACGATGCCGTGAAAAGTTTGTGTCCCCATTCCGTTTACACGAAACTGTACCGGGCTGCCGACTTGTATGTCTGCAAGATCTTTCTCGTAAGTAGTCAGGCAAAGCATCGGGCTGCTTTTATCGATAAGTTCGCAAAGTGCTTCTCCCGGATTGATATATTTGCCGATATTCATCGCTACATTAGCGGCATAACCACTAATGGGGGCTTTGACTTCCAGTAGCGGTTGTATTCCGTTCTTAAGTAATGTCTCCGTTTGAACGCCTAAAAGAGAAAGTTGTGCAGCAGCGGCGTCCTGGCGACTCTTCATGGAGAGAAAGTCCGCTTTACTTTGCTGGAATTTCTTTTGAGAAGCTGCTTGTTCGGCAGACAGATTTTTTTGCCGTTCGTATTCAGCTAAGAGATATTCGGTTTGTGCGTGACTGTCCAGATAAGTTTGTTGCAGGGTGATGAACTCCGGATTCTCTAACGTGGCGATTACACTGTTTGCAGCCACCCATTGCCCTGGAAGCAGAGAAGCCTTTTTTACAATGCCTCCCATGGTTAAAGCAATGGTTGCCTGACGTTGAGGAGGAAGAACGATTCGTCCGTTGAACGAAACCTGATTAGGCTTTGAGGTAGCTGAAGTGATGGCATCCACTTCGGGTTGTGCGATGGTATCTGCTACCGTTTCGGCAACGGGAATTGCGGCGGATTCGTTATTTGTAGTTTGCTGGTTTCCTTTGCAAGCCGTTAGAACTAGTAAAAGGATGGGATAAACTATCTTTTTCATATCTTATGTTTTATAATAATTATTCTGGGTGATGTATGTCATTCAATGTCTCGATTTTCCACTTACTTGAAAAGTTCATATTCCAGTGCAGCAATATTGTATTGGTAGACTGTTTCAATATAGCCTCTGCGTATCTCTCTGGCGGTGGTAATCGACTGTATATATTCGGCAATGCCTGTTTCGCTCTGCTGCAATTGCAGGTTGGCTGCCTTTGTCAGTTCGTCCGCTTCTTTCAAGGCCGATGAGGTATAATATCGTAAACTCTCGTTATATCTGCGGAGGGATGCTTCCAGTTCGAGTGTCTTATTTCTTAACTCCCGGATGTTGGCATCTGCCTGTATTTGCGCTGAAGCGGCAGTTAGCCGTGCCTGCTTCACTTTGCTCTTTTGTGGCAGGAAGTAGATGGGGAAAGAAACCCCGATCATCCAGGCATTCAGATTCTTAAGTGGGAGAATGTCCTGACGTGTATACCCCACACTGATTTCAGGAAAGAAATGGCTCTGCTCTACACGGAGCATTGCTTTCGCTTCATCTGCCTGGCTTTGAAAGTAAGCAGTATGTGCTCCCGACAGGTTTCCATCCGAAATGCCGGTATAGAATAAGGATAAAGTGGAATCCACCGGAATAATGGGATCGTTGGAGTAGCAACTCCATTGGAAACGTGCCAATGCCATTTTCTCTTCTTCTTTTGCTTGGAACCAGCGGTTATGCAGATCGGCAGCTATGGTGGTCATCATATTTTTTTCGAGCAAGGTGATCTCTCCTTGTTGGTATCGTAATTCTCCGATGCGCTGCAGCTCTTCTGCCATTTTATCCTGATCCCGATACATTGAACAGAGATTAGTGGCATATTGATAGTAGGCCCACGCCCTTTTCACTTCTGCTGTGATTTCTTTCTCTACCATCTGCCGATAATAGGTGTTCGTTTTTACCTGACGGTTGACTAACGCATTCTTGTAGAATGGCGTTAGAAGAGAGCCCAGGCTTTGCTCGAAAGCCAGTTCCTTGTCTTTTTTGTTTTCTCCGTTAAGTTGACCCCAGGAATAGCTGAACGAGGTAGGCGTTGCTTCTATCACTTCTCCGCGAGTGGCTTTGGCTTGTTGAATAGCATTATTGGCTATTTTCAGGCGAGGATGATTTTGTTTGGCTATTTCTATCGCTTGTTCGAGACTGACTGTTTGTGTCTGTTGAGCGGAAACGAACGCGGGAAGAAACAAGAACAGGAGACACAATCCCCCGAAAGGCCGGCGCAGTTTGATTCCCGGACGTCTCCAGGTAGCAAATGAATTTACAATTTTGTAAAACACCGGAATGATGAGTAAAGTCAGTACGGTAGAAATAATCAAGCCACCGATGACCACTGTTGCCAACGGACGTTGTACTTCTGCGCCGGCTGAAGTGGCTATTGCCATCGGGACGAATCCCAAAGATGCAACCAGTCCTGTCAGGAATACAGGACGGAGCAAGTGTGGAGTCCCTCTTTTGATAATCTGGTTTGTAGTCATGGAATAGGTATTTTGTTTACGAAGTTCGTTGAAGTGATTTACCATCAGGATACCATTCAATACTGCTACCCCGAACAAAGCAATGAATCCTACTCCGGCCGATATGCTAAACGGGAGCCCGCGTAGCCAAAGTGCGGCGATACCACCGATGAGCGATAGGGGGACGGTTGAGAATACCATCAGGGTATAGGTGATGTTCTTGAATGCGAAGAACAGAATCAACAGAATAAGCATTAATGCCACTGGGATGACCACCAGTAAGGTATTGATGGCATTTTGCAAGTTTTCGAACTGGCCGCCGTATTCGAAGTAATATCCCGGCTTCAGTTTGATGTTCTTGTCCAGTGTCTCTTGAATATTGGCGACAACTTGCTGGATGTCTGCGTCACGCACATTGACACCGATGACGATGCGCCGTTTGGTTGCATCCCGATTGATTTGCAGTGGCCCACTGACAAGGTCGATGCTTGCTACCTCTCCAACAGGAATTTGAATTCCTTCCGAAGTGCGTACAAACAACTTATCAAGATTCAAGTCGGCCACTTTCTCCTGGTCAAGCCGTACCACGAGATCGAATCTCCGTTCGTTTTCAAAGACTACACCTGTTGACTCTCCGGCATAGGCAGTTCGGATAATGGTGTTAAGCTCTTGTATGTTGATGCCGTAACGGGCTATTTTGCTACGGTTGTATTTCACTACCAATTGGGGTAATCCCATCGTCTGCTCAACGATGACATCCGCTGCTCCCGGCACTTTTTCTACAAAGGTAGCTGCTTCTTTGGCTCTTTCATATAATTCGTGCGTGTCTTCTCCATATAGTTTGATGGCAATATCTGCTTTTGCTCCCGTCATCAGCTCGTTGAAGCGAAGCTGTATCGGTTGCGAGAAGTTGAATTCGGCACGTTCAGAGAGCGGAGCAAGTGCATCTTTCATTTTATCCACCATTTCTGCACGGCTTCCGGCACTTGTCCATTCTTTGAATGGTTTCATGATAATCATCACATCAGCATCTTCCACTGCCATCGGGTCAGTGGGAACTTCCGCCGTTCCTATTTTGGCTACCACGTGTTTGATTTCAGGGAATTTATCCATTAATGCTTTCTCTGCCAAGCGGGAAACTTCGATACTTTCGGTCAGCGAACTTCCTGCGGGTAGTGTCATTTGCATGGCAAAATCACCTTCGTCCAAAGTGGGAATGAACTCTGCTCCCAGGCGGGTAAAGAGAAAAAGTGAACCGATCAGCGCGGAGAAGGCTATGATGACGGTACGCCATTTGTAACGAAGACAGGCGCGCAGGGTGTGCTGGTAGATCTTGTTCAGTTTCTCGAAGAAGCGGTCGGCAAGGGTGGGTTTCACAACAATGGTATGCTTCAGAAAGAGGGAGGCCATCATAGGAACATAAGTCAGTGAGAGAATTAAGGCTCCGATAATGCAGAACACAAGTGTTTTTGCCATGGGGGTGAAGTATTTCCCTTCAATCCCGTTCAATGTAAGGATGGGGAAGAAGACGATAAGGATAATCAACACTGCAAAAGTGGCCGAACGTGTAACGCCGGAAGCTCCTTTTTCCACTTCTTTGTCCATCTCTTTGCGGGTCAGTGTGCGGCCTCGGAATTGTTTTCCGTAAATGTGGGCGAGGATACCTTCCAATATAACGATAGAGCCATCTACTACAATACCAAAGTCAATGGCACCGAGACTCATTAGATTGGCGGTGACATTGAATACACGCATCATGATAAAAGCGAAAAGCATTGCCAGCGGGATGACGGATGCGACAATCAGTCCGGCACGGAGGTTGCCGAGGAAGAGGATGAGTACAAGGAAGACGATAACCGCTCCTTCAATCAGGTTGTTGACAACCGTAGAGATGTTCCGGTTTACCAGTTCCGAACGGTTCAAGTAAGGTTCTATACTGACTCCTTCGGGTAATAGCTGCTGTATTTTTTTTACCCGTTTTTCGAGTTCTTGAGTCACTACATTTGCGTTGGCACCTTTCAGCATCATGGCAATTCCGCCGACACACTCGCCCTCACCATCCTTTGTCATGGCACCGAAACGCTTTGGAGAACCGAAGCGGACAACTCCTACATCACTGATATGTACCGGAATCCCATTCCGGTTGGTCACTACAATCTGTTCAATATCCTTGATGCGGGTAATCATACCTTCCGACCGGATATAGTAGGCATTCTTTATCTTCTCAATGTAGCTTCCGCCGGTATTTTGGTTGTTGCTGCTAAGTGCTTCGAACACCTCGCCGATAGTGATATTCAAAGAAAACAGGGCGTCCGGATCGACGGCTACTTCATATTGTTTCAAGTAACCGCCGAAACTATTGATTTCTACTATACCGGGTATACCGGACAACTGACGTTTCACCATCCAATCTTGAATGGTGCGGAGTTCCATTGCGTCATATTTCTTCTCATATCCGGGAGCTACCTTTAATATATACTGGTAAATCTCTCCCAGACCGGTAGTGATGGGCATCATCTCCGGTGTTCCGAGCTCGGAGGGAATTTCGCTTGTTACGCTTTGTATTTGTTCATTTATCAGCTGCCGTGCATCGAGTGTGGGGACACTTTCTTTAAAAACGACCGTTACGACCGATAGTCCGAAGCGGCTGACAGAACGGATATCTTCGACATTCATAATATTGCTCATCGCTATTTCGATAGGCATAGTGATGAGCTGTTCCACCTCTTGTGGCGCGAGTGTAGGGGATACGGTCACTATTTGTACCTGATTATTGGTAATGTCGGGCACGGCATCAATAGGTAGTGTCAGCATCGCATAGATACCTCCGATAAACAGGAAGAGAGTAGTGAGTCCTACAAATAGTTTCTTCTTGATTGAAAAACGTACAATAGCTGTAAACATGACTTTCGTTGTATTATTATTTCACAGTACAAAATTACGGCCTATCTTCATCCGTTATCACTAAGAATAAATGAAGCGGAAAGATTGTGGGGTGAAGTGACGGATTGGGGAATTGAAAGATGTAAAATCATAGTTCTTGTTTCACTGCTGAACAAACATTTCTTTCAGTTTACTCGTTTAATATAAAAACAAACTAAATGTATATTCAGCATGAAAACATTCGTCTTGATGATGGTAAGCCTGTTGTTTGCAATTTCTTCGGAAGCGCAAAACAAGTCTTTTTATGATTTTACAGTGAAAACTATTGATGGTAAGGACTTTCCTCTTTCTTCACTGAAAGGTAAGAAAGTGCTGGTAGTCAACGTGGCATCTAAGTGTGGGCTGACGCCCCAGTATGCTCAACTGGAGAAACTATATGAGAAATATAAAGAAAAAAACTTTGTTGTTATCGGTTTTCCGGCGAATAACTTTATGGGACAAGAACCGGGTAGTAATGAGGAAATAGCCAAGTTCTGTTCTTTGAACTATGATGTTACTTTTCCGATGATGGCTAAGATTTCCGTTAAAGGAAAAGATATGGCTCCTCTTTACCAATGGTTGACGGAGAAAAAACAGAATGGAAAAGAAAGTGCACCGGTTCAGTGGAACTTTCAGAAGTTTATGATTGATGAGAACGGACATTGGGCGGGAGTTGTGTCTCCGAAAGAAAGTCCGTTCTCTGAAAAGATTATTACTTGGATAGAGAAGGAATAAGAGAGACTTTTTTCAGCTCTTCTTCGAAGTTGGGAGTGAAGATTCCTTTACCCAGATTTTCTTTTATTTCTTCGATCTTCCAAAATCGTCCACCGTCCAGTTCGTCGCTGGGATGGATTTCTTCCTCATAAACGGTTTTGTGGACAAAAACAAGCTCTTTTTCACGGCTGGATTCAAAAATATAACTGGTGAGAAGCTCGGGAGTGAAGTCTGTGATGCCTAATTCTTCACGGACTTCTCTCTTTAGGGCGATTTCTACGCTTTCGCCCAAATCAATATGTCCGCCTACAGCCGTATCCCATTTCCCCGGTTGAATGTCTTTCCATTCGGGGCGTTTCTGTAAGTAGATGTCTCCTTGGGCATTGAATACGTGAAGGTGAACTACCGGATGAAGCAGTTTGCTACCGCTGTGACATTCTCCGCGAGTGGCAGCTCCGGTGATATTTCCCTGTTCGTCTACGATAGGGAACATTTCCTGGTTATTATCGCTTGGCATAGTGTCTTTTATATTGCGTAAAATCTTTTGGAGAGAAGAATATCTTATGGTATTAATAAAGAAGAATCTCCATAACTTAGGAACCGGAAATCATGCGCCAGTGCATAATCATAAATAGTGCGCCAATTCCCTTTTACAAAAGCTGAAACCAAAAGCAGCAAGGTACTTTGCGGCTGATGGAAATTAGTAACCATCGCTTTCACTATTTTATAATTGTATCCCGGTGCTATGATAATCTGTGTACTGGTGTGAAGGGTTTCTAAACCATTCCTGTCGAGATATCCTAATATCTTTTGCAACGCAACAACGGGAGGAATCTGGTCGTACTTTTCATAAGGCTGCCATTGTTTGACACGTAGTTCTTCTTCCGTAGCATACGGATTTTCAGCCAATGTAACTCCAATGTGATACAGGCTTTCCAGAGTCCGTACAGAAGTAGTCCCTACTGCAATAGCACAACCGTCGTGGTCAATCAGTTTTTTGATGGTGCTCCGGTTGACCGATATATATTCCGTGTGCATTTCGTGACCTTCGATTTCTTCACTTTTTACAGGTTTGAATGTGCCTGCTCCTACATGTAGAGTTAATTCTTCAAGATTAATCCCTTTTTCTTGAAGAGCATCCAATACTCGTGGAGTAAAATGTAATCCCGCCGTAGGCGCAGCTACCGAACCTTTAATCTTAGAATAAACAGTCTGATAAGTCTCCTTGTCACTTTCTTCCGTATCCCGGTTTAAGTAAGGAGGAATAGGAAGTTCTCCGAATACTTCAAGGATATCGGCAAACGTCACTTCCGGATTATCCCATGCAAAATCTACCCAATGGCTGGTTCCTTTACATTCTCCTCGGGTAGCGGTCAGGGTAATAGGGAATCCTTTGACGGTCATTTCGCGTTTCAATTGTCCGTCTTTCCATTTCTTCAGATTGCCGATCATACAAAGCCAGGCGGCATGTGCTGTCTGTTGGAAATTCAAGACATAATCGTTTGGCTGAATCGGTTCAAGACAAAACACTTCGATCAGTGCTCCCGTCTCTTTTCGAAAATGGAGGCGTGCCTGAATGACTTTTGTATTATTGAATATCATCAGGCTGCCTTGCGGCAGATATTCCGGCAAAGACGTGAAAACATCTTCACTAACTTCTCCACGACGGTATATTAAGAGTTTGGACTGGTCGCGGGTAGGCAACGGGAATTTAGCAATACGTTCATCCAAAAGAGGATAACTGTATTCACTGATATGGATATGTCTAGGATCTTCTTTCATTGTTTTCTAAAATAAAAAGAGGTTAGAACCCATTCGGTTTCTAACCTCTTTAACCAGTCGGGGTGACTGGATTCGAACCAGCGACCACACGCCCCCCAGACGCGTACTCTAACCGGGCTGAGCTACACCCCGAATTGCGAGTGCAAAGGTACGGCTTTCTTTTAAAATAGCAAATCTTTCGGCACTTTTTTTTAGAATAAAAAGCATTTTGTTTTATTGAACCCTATGTATCAGTTAGTTATTGTTTAGCTTTAAATCATACTTGATTACATGGATTCACGGTAAAAATCGAGCATATCCATGATTTCTTCCTTTGTGGCCGATTGGTTGATTTGAATGTCGCCCACGTCGGACAATAAAGTAAAGTTGATTCTGTCGGCAATATTCTTCTTGTCATGTGTCATGAACTCATAAAGTCGGTCATAATGTTTGCAGTCGAATTCCAGTTTGCCATAATGCTCTTTGATGAATTGGAGGGTCTGGCGCAACTTGTCTTTGGGAAAACCTGTCTTGACGTGCGAGAAATATAGTTCGCAGACCATTCCCCAGGCAACAGCATAGCCGTGTAATACCGGATGATTGATTTCCAAAGCAAAACTTTCAAAAGCATGCCCCACTGTATGTCCCAAATTCAAAGCCTTGCGTATTCCGGTTTCATATGGATCGCATTCGACAATCTTCTCTTTGATTTGAACGGATTTGGCAACCAGTTTTTGCAATGCTTTATAATCTGTTTTGTTGAAGTCGAAATTCAATAATTCAGCCCAATGTTCCGGGGTGCTGATAAGTCCGTGTTTCAACATTTCTGCATAACCGGAAAGCAGATTGTGTAAATCCAGTGACTTTAAGAATTCACTGTCTATCAGTACAGATTCAGCCGGAGAGAAGACACCGATTTCATTTTTTAACCCATTGAAATTAATGCCGGTTTTTCCTCCCACGGAGGCATCTACCATGGCAAGTAAAGTGGTGGGAACATTGATATATTTAATGCCGCGCTTGAATGTTGAGGCTGCAAAACCACCCAAATCAGTCACCATTCCTCCGCCCAGGTTGACAAGCAGTGAATGGCGTGTAGCTCCTCGGTCGCCTAATTGTTTCCATACATAGGCCAAGGTGTCGAGGTTCTTATGGACATCTTCTGCGCCGATGCAAATCAGTTGCGCATCTTTCATGAAGCCGGCTTCTTGAATGAGCGGTATGCAGAGTTTGCGGGTATGCTCGTCAACCAGAATGAATAATTTGTCATACGTGCATTGGCTGATGGCATCAGCTAAATTCTCGTTTATACTGTGGCAGATAATAACCTTTTGTTTACTCATAACTTTTATATTTGCCTGCAAATTTAGGTAAAAAAGCAAAAAGATAGGCGTAGTTTGCTTGCAAATAATTACTTTTGTACGTTAAATGCTAAAATAATGAAAGGAATTCTACCCACTTATTGCAGAACCATGGGATATACTCTTTTAATCCTGTGTGTGTTCCTGCCATTGATGATGTTTATGTTTGGAATGATAAACGACAGTAACTTGTTGTTTACCAAAGCTTCTGTGAAGTTACTTATCTGGTTTTCTCTTTTCATGATATTTCTGGCAAAGGTGAAAAACGAGAATGAGGAAACAGCTAAAATCCGTGTTAAGGCCATTTGTTATGCCATTTATCTTTTAGGCATTTATTATATAGTGATGCTTGTCAGAGGAGTCTATGATGGAAACCTTGAAGAAGCCGATAATTCTATTGCTATTGTTTATATGGCTTTCAATGTACTTTGTCTGGAGTTTGGCATTCAAAAGAGTAAGGTAGACAAGCTTTTTAAAAAATAATCTTCTTTTCCGTTAAACCTTTTGAGTGTGGAAGTGTCCAAAGGACATTAGGCATTAAATCTCATTAGGAAAATAGAAAGATGAAGAAATTGATACTTTTGTTGTTACTGGTGTGTACCGGTACAACTCTCTCTTGGGCCCAGGGCAGCAAACGGGTCACGGTAAGCGGAACTGTAGTTGATGGAGATGACAAGAGTCCGATAGCACAGGCTACCGTACAGTTACTTTCTTTGCCGGATAGTACAATGGCAGTAGGAAATGTTACCAATAATAATGGTGTCTTCTCTGTGGCGGCTCGCCCCGGAAAATATGTTTTGAAGATTTCCTTTGTCGGTTATCTGACTCAGGAGAAGCCGTTGCAATTGACTGCCGGCAAGCCTTCTGTTAATGTAGGCACGGTGACTTTGCCCACAGATGATATTATGTTGGGTGAGGCGATTGTGGTGGCTGAGGCTCCTCAAGTTACCATTTCGGAAGATACAATCGGGTATAATGCATCCGCATATCGAACTCCCGAAGGAGCTATGCTGGAAGAATTGGTGAAGAAACTGCCCGGAGCCGAGGTTGATGAAGATGGAAATATCAAAATCAATGGTAAGGAGGTGAAGAAAATCATGGTGGATGGTAAGGAGTTCTTTGGCGGTGATGTGAAGACCGGATTGAAGAACTTGCCTGTCGATATGGTTGATAAATTGAAGACATATGATAAGAAATCTGATTTGGCACGTATTACCGGTATTGATGATGGTGAAGAGGAAACGGTACTGGACTTGACTGTCAAGAAGGGAATGAACCAGGGTTGGTTTGGAAATGTCGATTTGGCAGGAGGTACCGAAGACCGCTATATGGGACGTGCTATGATAAACCGTTTTTATGATAAAACTCAATTTTCTATTATCGGTTCTGCCAATAATGTGAACGACCAAGGATTTTCGGGTGGAGGCGGCGGTCCTCGCTGGAGACGTAATAACGGGCTGAATGCCACAAAAATGTTGGGCGCAAACTTTGCTACGGAAACGTCCAAATTGGAATTGGGGGGTAGTATGCGCTATAACTATCGTGATGCAGATATCATCAGCAGCGGTTATTCTCAACGTTTCTTGCAGAGCGGCAATTCTTATTCAAACACGAATTCAAACAATCGTAACAAAGTAAGTGATTTTAATGCGGATTTCCGTATGGAATGGAAACCCGATTCAATGACAAATATCATCTTTCGTCCTAACGTCTCTTATAATAAGACCGATGGGGCTACAATGAAAGAATCAGGTACTTTCAATGATGACCCTTATAATTATATTGCCAATCCAAACGATTATCTTAATTTTAATGATATGGATGGCAGTGATCCGTTACGCGACATTCGCGTCAATGCGACCAATGAACATGGCTTGTCGGATACTAAGAGTCTGTCTGCCAATGCGACTTTACAGGTGAACCGCAAGCTGAACAATAAAGGACGTAACATCACTTTCCGGGGGTCGTTTGGTTATGGCGATAACGACAATGATCAATATACCCAGTCGGAGACTCGTTATTATCAAATACATAATTATTTGGGAGGAGACTCTATCCAATATCGTAATCAATATATAACGATGCCGACCAAGAATTACAACTATACGGCACAGTTGACGTATAGCGAACCGATTGCTCGGGTTACTTTTCTGCAGTTCAGTTATCGGTTTCAATACAAAAATACTACGAGCGATAAGTCTACTTATGATTTGCAAGGTTTTCCTTGGGAAATCGGTGACGGACTGCCCGAAGGGTATGAAGCTGCGTATGTGGATAGTTTAAGCAAGGATGCCGAGTATAAATACTTTAACCATGATGTTTCTTTGGGTTTGCGTTTCATCCGCGAAAAGTATCAGATGAGTGTGGGAATGTCTTTGCAGCCGCAGAATACCAAACTTTCTTATAAAAAAGGAGCGTATATGGTAGATACCACTCGTACGGTCTTTAATTTTGCTCCGAATCTGGACTTCCGCTATCGTTTCTCTAAAGTGAGTCAGTTGCGTATCACTTATCGCGGACGCAGCAGTCAGCCGAGTATGGAAAACTTGTTGCCGATTGTTGATAACTCAAATCCGCTGAATATCCGTGTCGGTAACCCCGGCTTGAAACCTTCGTTTGCACATACCATGCGCGCATTTTATAATACATATAATGCTGAAAGACAACGTGGAATGGTGGCACACTTGATGTTTACCGCTACGCAGAACAGTATCAGTAACAGTACGCAGTATGATATGGAAACCGGTCGGACCATTGTTACTCCGCAGAACATTAATGGTAACTGGAATGCTTTCGGTATGTTCGGCTTCAATACCGCGCTGAAGAACAAGAAATTCACTATCAACTCTTTTGCACGTGCCAATTACCAGAATCAGGTGGCTTATCTTTATAATAAGGATACAAAGATGGATGACAAGAACACGACTACCGGTTTAACTCTGGCAGAGAATCTGAACGGTTCGTATCGTAACGACTGGTTTGAATTTTCTTTGAACGGTTCTATCGAATATACGGCAGAGCGCAGCAAATTACGCCCGGAAAACAATCAGAACCCTTATACATTTTCTTATGGAGCAAGTACTAATGTCACTCTTCCCTGGCAAATGACTTTGTCCACCAATATCACTAATCAGTCAAGAAGAGGATATAATGATGCCAGTTATAATAATAATGAGTTGATATGGAACGCTCAGATAGCACAAAACTTGCTTAAAGGGGCTGCAACTATTAGTTTTGAAATGTATGACATTTTGAAACAACAGAGCAATATCAGCCGTTCATTGTCTGCCGATATGCGTTCGGTTACAGAATACAATAGTATCAATAGCTACTGTATGCTTCATTTTATTTATCGTTTGAATATCTTTGGAAGTAAGGGGGCACGCGATAAAATGATGAACAGCAGACGAGGCTTCGGAGGTCCGGGATTTGGTCCCGGCGGACATAGAGGACGCCCATTCTAAAATAAGCATGGAAGAATCTTTTCCCAATCTATATTGTTATAGGTTGGGATTTTTTTTATATGTTTGCTGACGTGTAAATTAGAGTTATGATAGAATGGAGCATATTTAATGAAATATTTACTGTTGCTTTTAACCTGCTTTACTTCTTGATTATTATTGGCACTATTATGATAGTGGTGCTTGATAATCGTAATCCGGTTAAAACAATGGCGTGGGTACTTGTGCTTTTTTTCCTTCCGATTGTCGGACTTATCTTCTATTTCTTTTTTGGTCGGAGCACACGTAAGGAAAAGCTGATTGGCCGTAAAGGGTTTACCCGTCTGATTAAGCGTCCGATGGCAGAATATCAGGCTCAGAAAGCTTTTAAATGTCCTGAAGATCAGCACCAATTGATGCACTTCTTCAGAAATGTGAATAATGCCTTGCCCTTTGAAGGTAACAAAACGGAGGTCTATACAGACGGGTTGTCTATGCTGCAATCATTGATGAAAGCAATCAGTAAGGCGAAGCATCATATTCATTTAGAGTTCTATATATTCGAAGATGACCCTGTGGGCAGGTTGTTGCGTGATTTATTGATTGATAAGGCTCGTGAAGGAGTTGAAATCCGTCTGTTGTATGATGATGTAGGCTGCTGGAAAGTTCCTCATCTCTTTTATGATGAGATGAGAGGTGCCGGTATTGAGGCACGTGGTTTTCTGAAGGTTCGCTTCCCTGTTTTTACGAGCAAGGTGAATTATCGTAATCACCGTAAGATAGTGGTGATTGACGGGAAAGTTGCCTTTACGGGAGGAATGAACATTGCTTTGCGTTACATGAAGGGTTTTCAATGGGGGATTTGGCGTGATACACATATTAAGATAGAGGGGAAAGCTGTATATGGGTTGCAAACGGCTTTTTTGACAGACTGGTATGTGGTGGATCGTACTCTGATTACTTCTTCCCGCTATTTTCCCGAGATGGATAGTTATGGCAATGCTTTGATGCAGATTGTGACTTCCGATCCGGTAGGAGAGTGGCGGGACATTATGCAGGGACTGTTGATAGCCATCAGCAGTTCACGCAAATATTTTTATATCCAGACTCCTTATCTGCTGCCTACCGAACCTATATTGATGGCTCTGAAAACGGCTGCCCTTGCCGGTGTGGACATTCGCATCATGATACCGGAGCGTGCTGATACGCGCTTGACTCATTTGGCTTCTCTTTCTTATTTGGACGATATGATGCGTGCCGGTGTGAAGATATATCTCTATCAGAAGGGTTTTCTTCATTCCAAATTGATAGTGAGTGACGATACTCTTTCTACAGTTGGCTCTACCAATATGGACTTCCGAAGCTTTGAACATAACTTTGAGGTCAATGCTTTTATGTATGATCGTACCTCTGCACTAATTCTGAAAGAGATTTTCTTGAAAGACCAAAAGGACGCCTTCCTATTGCAGAGAAAACAATGGACAAAGCGTCCGTGGTATCAAAAGGTACAAGAATCTACTATTCGGCTTCTGGCACCGTTGCTCTAAAAAAGGAGAAATTGACGCTGCCGTATATGCGGCGTTCAATGAAATGAGGATCGTCCTCAAAGTTTTGATCTTTTCCGTGTTCCAATACCAACAAGCCGTTTTCCTTTAGCAGACCGTTTTCGAAAATATGGCCGGGAATGCTTTGCAAGTCTTTTAATGCATAGGGGGGATCGGCAAAGATGAAGTCAAATTGTTCACTGCATTTCTCTATGAACTTAAAGGCATCTGCACGGACAGGAAAACACTTATCGGTTTTTACTTCACGCATGACTTGAGAAATGAAAGACAGATGTTGAGGGTCTTTTTCTACCGAGATTACTTTGTCGCAACCGCGAGAGACTAACTCGATGCTGATACTTCCTGTCCCGGCGAAAAGATCAAGTGCAGTTACTCCATCTTCAAAGTCGAAATAGTTATTACTTAGTACGTTAAACAGATTCTCTTTTGCGAAGTCTGTTGTAGGGCGTGCTTTGAAACTGTTGGGCACGTCAAATCGGCGTCGTTTGTATATTCCACTAATTACTCGCATAAAATTAGAGTTTGCATATCAAAAGGTATATCTTCAATTTTGCTTATCTCAGAACGGTTGAACTCAGCTTTCGGATTAATGATAAATACTTGGCGCAGATACTTGCGCAGTCCGGTCAACAATCCTTCTTTATCTTTAAATTTTCCGGTCAGTTGCAATTCATCTTTTTCTTGGTTGTAGCCCAATTGTTGCCATATGTATAATAGGTAATATATACAGTCGGCTGTTTGTTTGCAAGGAAATGAGTTTATTAATAATAGTTTGCCTTTGTCATAGCAGTATACTTCTACCAAATGTTTGCGGACGTGAGCATAGAGCTTTTTACTATTACCCAATCTGCTTTTTTGCGCAAAGTATTCTGTCAGCGGACTGACCGTTGAGAAGAAACGTGCGGTGGGGAAGTGTTCTGTCAACAATTGATGGGCATGTTTGTCCATGGCAAACAGAATCACTACATTGCTTTTGCCCAATACATTGCATAGCACAATCTCATTATTAACCTTTGGAAAATTATGATAAAATAATGTATCTATCTGTTCGTCTTCGAATAAATCAAAAGGAACAGGAGTGAATCGGGGAGAGTCTACCAAAATGTTTATCCGTTTATAAGGATACTTTAATGCTTCTGTACTTGTTAGCATCTCTTTGATATTGGCAGTCATGGAACAGGAAGCATTGACCGTATAAGAGTCGAAACAGAAGCCGTTCTCTCCCAACGGATTGTAGATAGAAAAAGAAAATCCATCCGCACTGAGGCGGATGGATAATGTATATTGTTCCGATTTGGTAAAATCGATACGTTCAGTCATTCTTATTCCCAGTTACCTGCGTTGTTGTTAGGCTGTTCGATATCACCAACTCTCAAACCGCAGTATTTGCCAAGTTTGCTCTGAAGGTCTTTCAAGTTAGCCAATTCCTGTGCATTCAAACCGCTTAGATATGTTTCATATGGAGTTTGTGCCTGGAATAAGTGCAAAGGAGCACCTGATTTGGTAGTATCGTTGCGGATAGCCATTTCAAATTGTGCACCGTTTCCGAAAGGTACATATCTCATAGAGTCTGCGTTGAAGCCTGCACCATAAATAGTGTCGGTTACAGCCACCCACATCGTATCACGTTTGAAGTTCATCAAACCTTCTTTTTCTACTTCTTTCCAGTTACCTGTTTTCTTTGCCTTGTTGATAATAGCCATAGCTTTCTTTTCAGTCATACCGGCTTCCAATTGAGCATCAGATAAAACTCCTTCTTTCTTTACGAATGGAAGTTTTGCAGTTTTAACAAAATTAATCAAAGTATCAAAGCTGGCAGTATATGCGCCTGCATGTAAATTACGGTATTCCAACTGTGCTTTACGGATGTCGATCAAGCGGGCAATAACTTGTTTTTCTCTAGCTTTTTTAGTGTTGTCAAAGTTGATCGGTCCCACGATGCTACCATAGCATACATAAATTAAACCGATAACGCAGGCAGCCAATACAATATTAATAACTGTTTTCATGATAAATATGTGTTTTTTTTAGTTTATATTCGCATCGCAAAAATAAAATAAATAAATCTAATAACGCACAGTTCGGAGAACTTTTTATTACGCAATTATGATTAATAATTATTTAGTGCAGCAAATTAAGGGAAATTTTCTATATAAACCAACTTTAGAACAAGAAAAAGCTGTTAAATCTTTAGCAGATTTTCTTTTTTCCCGCCAACAGGATTCGGTTTTTCTTTTAAAAGGGTATGCCGGAACGGGAAAGACGTCTCTCATCGGGGCATTGGTCAAGACTTTGGATCAGTTGCAACAGAAGTGTGTTTTGCTGGCTCCCACCGGTAGAGCCGCAAAAGTATTTTCACATTATGCTAAACATTCTGCTTTCACGATTCATAAGAAGATTTACCGTCAGCGCAACTATTCTAATGACATGGACAACTTCTCTTTGGATGACAATCTGCATCAGCAAACTTTGTTCATTGTCGATGAGGCGTCGATGATAGCCAATGATGGTTTGTCGGGGGCAGCTTTCGGAACGGGACGTCTTTTGGACGACCTTATCCAATATGTATATGCCGGTACAGGGTGCAGGTTGATGCTGATTGGCGATACGGCACAGCTTCCTCCGGTGGGCGAAGAACAAAGTCCGGCGCTTTCTCCGGATGTGTTGAAAGGTTATGGTTTGGAGGTGTATGAAGCGCAACTCACTGAGGTGGTTCGCCAGATGCACGATTCAGGTATTTTGTGGAATGCCACGGAGTTACGTCGTTATATTTCGGAAGAAGTGTTCTTTGCGCTTCCTTCCATCCGTGTCGATGGCTTCCCGGATATTCGTATTATTCCGGGGAATGAACTGATAGAGGCTATCAATGACAGTTATGACCATGCTGGGATGGACGAAACCATTGTGGTATGTCGCTCTAATAAGCGGGCTAATATTTATAACAGGGGGATTCGTAACATGATTCTCTATCGTGAGGATGAATTGAACAGTGGTGATTTATTGATGGTGGCAAAGAATAATTATTTCTGGACGGAGCAGTGCAAGGAGATAGACTTTATTGCGAATGGCGATATTGCCGTAGTGCGTCGGGTACGTCGGGTGCGTGAAGCATACGGTTTTCGTTTTGCAGATGTTGTGTTGGCGTTTCCTGATTATGGTGATGTGGAATTGGAGGTTAAGCTATTGCTCGATACTCTCCATACCGATACTCCGGCGTTGCCTAAAGAACAGAACGACAAGCTTTTCTATGCGGTGCTGGAGGATTATGCCGATATCACCGTCAAGCGGGAGCGGATGAAGAAGATGAAGGCTGACCCTCATTACAATGCCCTGCAAGTGAAATATGCTTATGCGGTGACATGCCATAAAGCGCAAGGCGGACAGTGGAAACGTGTCTTCCTCGACCAAGGGTATATGACGGAGGATATGTTGACACCCGATTATTTTCGTTGGCTTTACACAGCCTTTACCCGTGCCACCGAAACCCTTTATCTGGTGAACTGGCCGAAGGAGCAGATGGAATAGGGAAGGGAACGAAGTGAAGGACCTGGTTACATCTACTTTATGCTTCCGGATTCTTCATTTCATTCAGAATGACAATAACACCAGACTGGTGAAAAGCCTCCCCGTCATTATCAACATTTATGAATTTATCAATATCCCGTATTTTGCGTAATGCCGGGTGTCTCGGCTATTATTAATGAAGGCAACGGCAACAGGAGCTGATAATCTTTTATGTTCAGTAGTTTTTTGGCTGCTCCCATGCGCTTGAGGAAAGAGAAGCATCCGAAAGTCTGCCCCATTATATTGACTCCTTTTTCCAGCAGACGCGCTCTTATTTCATCGGCTTTATCACTGCCTTTCCATTCTCTGTCCAGCTTCTTCATGGCATCGGAAGCCTTTGCCACCTGATTGTTTGCCAGTAATAATTCCACCCGCAATGCGTTTTGGTTGGCAATGCGATAGATGAGATGATAAGGTCCTTCAAAGTATTTCTTGTAAAGCGGCTTATCAAGCATCGGAGATTCGTTATTGCTGATTTTCCACAGATAAGCACTGAGGTATGTATTGCTGTCTATTTTAGCAAAATGCTTGGATGCGTTGGTGTAGTCCTTTATCTCCGCATACATGGTTGCCATGAGCAGTTGGGCGGCGACAAAGGAAACCGGATGGCTCTCTGGCTTGGTTTGTGCGGCATCCGGTGGCAGTGCGTCTGCATATTTTTCCAAAGCTTCCAATTGCTTGGCATAGATAAATTTGACCGGGGTGCGTGTTACATGGTTGCCGTAATCGATATCATTGAAATTGTCGGGAGTGACGTATGGCACGTCTCCAAACAATTGCGTGAGACTTTGATATATCAGCGACTGAATGGTATAGGCAGTTCCCACGTATGGTTTCACGTCATAATCATAGGTTTTGCTTGTCAATATATGAATCATATAATTGCATTGACGAATAGTAGCGTAGGCGGCAGTCCATATTTCGTACACTTCGCTGTCTGTGGGAACCAGCGTAGTGGGATAGTCGGGAATGGGGCCGATGGCACCACAGAAGTTGGCTTCCCATACGCACTCCGTCTGCAGGAAGTCGCGCAGATATTTATTAACCTGCTCCAACAGCTGGATGCATTGTTGTTTGGATGGGGTAAGTTCTTCTTCTGTAATTTCGAAGTCATCCGGTTTGTCTTGTTTGTCGAGTATGCCGTCTCCATTCCGGTCTACAAACTTCCAGAATTCCGGGAAATCGGATTTGAAGTCATATGCTTTGTAGAAAGAATCCAATTGTTTGTAGACATTGGTGTATTTCAGACTCTGCTGTCCGTCGCGGATGCTTTCTTTGATATCTTCATTATCAATGCGGCCGTCCGGAGCGAAATCTTTGTCCCATTCCGTGAAGAAAGTATCTAATAATTCTTCGTCTACGGAAGTTAAGAGGATGTTGGAAACGGCAGCCATCATGGAGGCCGGGGCATTGTATTGGCTGAAAGAAGCCCGAGTGGGGTCAATGCTGAGCATGGACACATATATATCGCTGATGCTGAAAGCGGTCAATACTTCTTTCAGGGCTTGTTCCGATGCATTCTGGTAGATATCGGTTATCGTGTGGCTCATTTCGTTATAGCCCGCAGCTTTTTTCAGCAGGGTGCAGATGCGGGCTGCTGTCAGTTGGGTGAATATATTGACATTGGTAGCCGGAAGTTTTATGTATCGGTTGATGGAGCGTTCCTCGTCATCGTGATTAATCACATGGTTGATGGCGCGCAAAGTGGTTTTGTGTTCCGAGCGCCTTCCCTTGGTCCCGTTAAAGAAGTTGCCGGTGACTTGTACTTCGAAGTAAAGACTTTCTTGGAACTTCATATTGCCGCTTGCAGAGAAAAGGCCGTAGTCGGTTTCCACTTTACCGCCATATGCTTGTTCTTCTATGTGAGCCAAACTTTTATCTAGCGGAAATACTGTTAGAGTGCTGTTGTGGTCGAAAGCTCCTAATTCGGCATAGCCTTCCACATGATAGGTGATGGAAGGAGGTAGCGGGTCGGGGTCGATACTGTCTTCATTTTTACTGTCGTTGCAAGCGGTGAGGGTGCAAAGTGAGAGGAATAGGACTAAGTGTGAGTACTGTTTTTTCATCATATTGTTTAATGTTTTGTGTTGCTGGTAAATGAATATTTTCAAAAGTAGTAAGTTTTGGGCATATATCAAGAGAAATATTGGATTTTCTTTTGTATAAAAAAGGTCCCGGTATTGACTTTTTAGTCAAATACCAGGACTGTTCATCATATTTAATATGGATGGATTTTTATTGGATTACAGTGCGGCCAATTCAATGACTTTGTCAACAGCTGTATTCAAGCCATCGGCATTTTTACCGCCGGCTGTTGCAAAGTGAGGCTGACCACCACCACCGCCTTGGATTAACTTGGCAGCTTCGCGAACCAACTTGCCTGCATTCTGTCCGGCTTTCACCAGATCATCACTAATCATTACTGTCAGCATTGGTTTGTTATTGTCGACACTACCGATAACCACAAACAAGTTGGCGGGAATTTCACCTTTCAACTGGAATGCAATATCTTTCACTATATCGGCAGACATCGGGATAACAGCTTTTACCACTTTTACTCCGTTCACTTCTTTGGCATTAGCTACTAACCTGGCTTTCACTTCAGCAGCTTTTTCTTTCATGAACTCGTCTACCTGCTTCTTTAAACCGGCGTTTTCGTCAATATACTTACGGATAGCAACTTTCAGGTCGGGAGCATTGTTGAACAATGCTTTCAGGTCGTTCAGTGTATCTTGAACGGCATCCATCAACTCTTCTACTTTGGCACCGGTAATAGCTTCGATGCGGCGCACTCCGGCAGCGACCGAGCTTTCGCTGATGATACGGACCATACCAATCTTGCCGGTGGCTGATACGTGTGTACCTCCACAGAACTCGATAGAATTGCCAAACTGAACAACGCGAACTTCGTCACCATACTTTTCACCAAACAAGGCGATTGCTCCCAGTTCTTTAGCCTTTTCGATTGGTAGGTTGCGGTATTCGGTCAAAGGAATATTTTCACGAATCTTGGTATTGACCAAATGTTCTACTTCACGGAGCTGTTCGTCTGTCACCTTCTGGAAGTGAGAGAAGTCGAAACGCAAAGATTCGGGAGTTACCAAAGAACCTTTCTGTTCTACATGCGTACCCAATACTTGGCGCAATGCTTCATCCAGCAAGTGAGTACAAGAGTGGTTGGCTGCTGAAGCGGCACGTTTCTCTGTGTCTACACACGCCATCATAGGAGCCTCGATATGTTCAGGCAATTTTTTGGTAATATGAATCGGAAGATTATTTTCCTTCTTAGTATCGATTATTTCGATAGTCTCGAATTCGCTTACGATAACACCTGTGTCGCCTACCTGACCACCACTTTCTGCATAGAACGGAGTATCACTTAATACAATCTGATAAAGTGTCTGGTTTTTCTGTTTTACCTGGCGGTAGCGCAAAATGCTGGTTTCGTATTCGGTAAAATCGTAACCTACAAAATTGGTTTCACCTTCTTTTACAGTAATCCAGTCACCTGTTTCAACGGCAGCAGCATTACGTGCACGTTCTTTCTGTTTCTGCATTTCTGCATTGAATTCCTCTTCGTTTACAGTCATGCCATTTTCGCGAAGAATAAGTTCAGTCAAGTCAAGTGGAAAGCCGAAAGTGTCATACAAGGTGAAGGCATCCACACCACTAATTTCTTTTTTTCCGGAAGCCTGGGTGTCAGCCATGGTTTTGTCGAGCAGGCGGATACCGGTTTCCAATGTGCGTAGGAATGATTCTTCTTCTTCTTTGATTACTTTTTCTATTAGTGTTTTTTGAGCATTTAATTCGGGATAAGCTTCGCCCATGTTCTCAATCAGGACGGGCAACAGCTTGTACATAAATGCTTGTTTCTGACCTAAGAAAGTATAACCATAACGAACGGCACGGCGGAGGATACGGCGGATCACATAACCTGCCTTGGCATTGCTCGGTAACTGACCGTCGGTGATAGAGAATGCAATGGTACGGATGTGGTCGGCGATAACCCGCATGGCGATATCCTTTTGGTTATCCTGACCGTAAGCAGTGCCTGCCATTTCAGCAATTGCTTTGATGATAGGTTGGAATACATCAGTGTCATAGTTTGAAGTCTTGCCCTGAAGGGTACGGACCAGACGTTCGAATCCCATACCGGTATCAATCACCTTTGCGGGAAGGCCTTCCAATGAACCGTCAGCCTTACGGTTGAACTGCATGAATACAAGGTTCCAAATTTCAATCACTTGTGGATGATCCTTGTTTACCAGTTGATTGCCGGGAATTTGAGCTTTTTCTTCTTCCGAACGTGAATCGATATGAATTTCGGAACAGGGGCCGCAAGGTCCGGTATCACCCATTTCCCAAAAGTTATCGTGCTTGTTTCCATTCAGAATATGATCTTTCGGTAAGAACTGTTCCCAATATCCGGCCGCTTCGTTATCACGCTCCAATCCTTCTTCGGGGCTTCCTTCGAATACGGTAGCATACAAATCTTTAGGGTCTATTTTCAATACATCTACCAAATATTCCCATGCCCAACTGATAGCTTCTTTCTTGAAGTAATCTCCGAAAGACCAGTTACCCAGCATTTCGAACATGGTGTGATGATAGGTGTCGTGTCCAACTTCTTCCAGGTCATTGTGTTTTCCGCTTACGCGCAAACATTTTTGTGAGTCCGCCACTCTTTTGTTCTTGGCAGGGTGGTTGCCCAAAATAATGTCTTTGAACTGGTTCATACCTGCATTGGTGAACATTAATGTGGGGTCATCTTTAATGACCATTGGAGCCGATGGGACGATTTGGTGTCCTTTCGACTCGAAAAAGCTTTTGAAAGAATCTCTAATTTCTTTAGCTGTCATCATGTCGCTATATAGTCTTCTAGTTAATATTCTCAAAAAGGATTTGCAAAGATAATTGGTTTTATTATTTTTGTCGACAAGAATTGTGCAAAATATTGATGTGTTGTGCATTAAAAACTTCAAAAAGCAGAAATAGATGCGTAAAGTCTACTATATTTATAATCCTAAAACCAGAACTTACGACCGTATTTACCCCACAGTGAGGCAACGTGCCATAAGCATCTTGCGCCGTTTGTTTGTGGGGATGGGTCTGGGGGCAGGCAGTTTTATCATTCTATTGTTCATTTTTGGTTCACCTTCCGAAAAAGAACTTCGTATAGAGAATGCACGTTTGCTGGCGCAGTATAATGTATTGTCTCATCGTTTGGACGAGGCGCTGGGAGTGATGCAGGATATCCAGCAGCGTGATGACAACTTGTATCGGGTGGTGCTGCAGGCCGATCCTGTTTCGGATGCGATTCGTAAAGCAGGTTATGGAGGAACGAATCGTTATGAGCAGTTGATGGATATGGCAAATGCCGAGCTGGTAATGAATACCACTCAAAAGATGGATATGTTGAATCGCCAACTTTATATTCAGTCGAAATCTTTTGATGAGGTGGTGGATTTGTGTAAAGGACACGATGAAATGTTAAAGTGTATTCCGGCCATTATGCCGGTATCCAATAAGGATTTAAAGAAAACAGCTTCGGGGTATGGTACACGTATCGACCCTATTTACAATACGCCTAAGTTTCATGCCGGAATGGACTTTTCTGCCAATATCGGTACACCCGTATATGCCACCGGAGACGGTAAAGTGATAAAGGCAGGGTGGGAGACCGGTTATGGAAATTTGATTCAGGTCGATCACGGATTCGGCTATGTGACTTGGTATGCACATCTGAGTAAATATAAAGTTCGTCCGGGCCAGAAAGTGGTGCGTGGCGAAGTAATTGGCGAAGTGGGGAATACAGGAAAGAGCACGGGACCTCATTTGCATTATGAGGTGCATGTGAAGGGTAAAGTGCAGAATCCGGTGAATTATTATTTCATGGATTTGAGTGCGGAAGATTATGATAAGATGGTGCAGATAGCTGCTAATCATGGTAAGGTTTTCGACTGATTTATGATTTGCAGTGTGTGCTAAATAAATTCTTGATAAAATGGCATATAATCCGAATAAAGAGCTAAAGCTTTACTACTCAATAGGTGAGGTGGCAAAGATGTTTAATGTTAACGAATCGTTATTGCGTTTTTGGGAGAAAGAATTTCCATTCATTACTCCCAAAAAAGCAGGGGGGAATGTGCGTCAGTATCGTAAAGAGGATATTGAGAATATTCGTTTAGTGTATCATTTGGTGAAGGAGAAAGGACTTACGCTTCAGGGAGCTAAGCAGAAATTGAAGGTAAGCAAAGATACGTCTATCCGTACAACGGAGATTATCGACCGTTTGTTGCTTGTGCGCGAGGAACTGGCAAGTATGCGAAAAGAATTAGATTATCTGACATAATACTCCTGCCATTTATCAAACAGCCGTTATTATCCATACACCGTAGGGAAGCCGGTTTAGTTTCCCTACAGTGACGAAATATGATATTATACACAATACCTAATTAGGTAGATCTTCAAATTTCTCGATGCGTGTGACTGTCTTCACTTCACTGATTTTCCGTAAGTTTGTAGAGATGGTTCTTACATCATCTACATCATGCACAAACAATTGGATTCTTCCTTCAAAAATACCATCGTTTGTTTCTATAGTCAACTTATGAATATTTACATTCAGTTGCTGGGAAATTATTTCTGTGACTTTATTTAGTAGTCCTATGTGGTCTATTCCTTTGATATATAGATTGACGGGGAAATATAGAGACTTGCCTGTTTCCCATTGAACAGCCAAAAGTCTGTTACCATAGCTGCTTTTTAGTTTGGTAGCTAAAGGACATTGACGTTTGTGAATGATGATTCGATTATTGTCATCAATATATCCCAATACGTCATCTCCCGGAATAGGCTTACAACATTCGGCTATTACATAGTTCTTTTGAATAGCTTCAGGAGTAAGCTTCAGGATTTTCTTACTGTCAATCTTTTGTATCGGCTCTTTTTCTTCGGACTTATCCTTATTACTCTTGTTGCCACCGAAAGCAAAAGAAATGTATTTTTTCCAATTGCTTGTGGTAGGCTTGTCTTTTAACTCGTTTTTATCGTTATCGCCTGGAATAATGGTTTTGAAACCAATGGCGGAGAACAACTCTTCCTGTGTTCTTAGGTTGTGGAAAGTGCAGAGCTTCTGTATATTGTCGGGAGTAAATTCCAATCCTTCTTTATTGAAGAAGTCACGTAGTATTTCTTCTCCGCTTTGTTGCATGCCGCGTTGCTCACGCTTCAATATGGCCATAATTTTGGCTTTAGCCTTAGCTGTGGTAGCAAAGTTAATCCATGACGGTTGGACGTGCTGTGACTTAGAAGTCAGAATTTCCACCTGGTCTCCACTTTGCAGCTTGTGGCTGAGGGGTACCAGTTTATGATTCACTTTAGCACCGATGCAGTGGCTTCCCAGAAAAGTATGGATAGAGAATGCAAAATCCAGTGCCGTACAGTTTTGCGGCATCGTTTTTATTTCTCCTTTCGGAGTAAAAACAAAGATTTCGGATGCGAATAGATTTAATTTGATGGTGTCTAGAAAATCCATAGCGTCCGGTTGTGGGTCATCTAGAATTTCTTTGATGGTACGTAACCATTTTTCTAGTTCACCTTCGTCTTCGCTGCCTCCTCCTTCTTTATATTTCCAATGTGCGGCAAAGCCTTGTTCGGCAACGTCGTTCATACGTTCGCTGCGTATCTGCACTTCAATCCACTGCCCTTTATTGCTCATCAGCGTGACGTGTAGAGCTTGATATCCGTTGGATTTTGGGTGGCTTACCCAATCACGCAGGCGGTCGGGGTGTGGCTTGTAAATTTTGGAAACTGACACATATATATTAAAGCACTCATTGAGTTCTTCTTCGGGATCTTTGGGGGTGAAGATAATGCGGACAGCGAGTATATCATAAATTTCTTCGAACGTGATATGCTTAGTCTGCATTTTGTTCCAAATGGAGTAAGGAGACTTGACTCGCGCCATCAGTCGGTAACTGATGCCCATTTTGTCCAGTCGCTCACGGATAGGAGCCGTAAATTCACGAAAAACCTCTTCACGTTCCGCCTGTGTTTCTTGCAGTTTCGCTTCAATTTGAGCGTATTCTTCGGGATGTTCATATCGGAAACTGAGATCTTCCAATTCTGTCTTTATTTTGTTAAGACCCAAACGGTTGGCAAGCGGAGCATAGATATATAAGGTCTCACCGGCTATTTTATATTGCTTGTTGGGTAACATTGACCCCAATGTGCGCATATTATGGAGTCGGTCGGCTATCTTGATAAGGATGACACGGATGTCATCACTCATGGTCAACAGCAGTTTTTTGAAATTCTCTGCTTGAGCCGAAGCTCTGTCACCGAATATGCCGCCGGATATTTTAGTTAGTCCATCTACGATTTGGGCAATCTTTGAGCCGAACAGGTTCTCAATATCTTCTACTGTGTAGTCGGTATCTTCAACTACATCATGTAGCAAGGCCGAACAAATAGAGGTGGAACCTAGTCCGATTTCAGTACACACAATTTTGGCAACTGCTATCGGGTGCATGATATAAGGTTCACCCGAACGTCGTTTTACTCCTTTGTGGGCTTGCTTGGCAAAATTGAATGCCTTTGTGATGATTTCTACCTTCTTTCTATGTTTGGTTGCGAGATAACTGTCCAAAAGTTCTTGAAAACCTTGGTTTATCATCTCTTCGTCAGCTTGTTCCTGAAGTTGTTTTTCATCCGTCATATCTGCCTCCTATATAATCTATAATGCAAAAATATACAAAAAACATCTTTATGCAAGCGATTTCGGTAAATCTATCGTGTTAAATCGTTCTTTTTTACTAATTAGCGTATTCTCAATGATTTTCCGGCTCTGATATTATTGCCTTTTATATTGTTAAGACGTCTCAGTTGGTTGACGGAAACATGGTATTTGGCTGCAATTCCTCCCAACGTATCACCGGATTTGATTTTATGATACACAGCTCCTTTGGATGAAGTGCGGATGCCGGTGTTGTCTTTGATGGCTACGGCTTTCCTCTTTTTTAGATATTCGTTTGTCTTATATGCAAAGATGCTGTCCTGACGGTCAATAAAACTACTGACTGTATTGTTGGGCAGACGCAGTACGCATAATTCGCTGTTGCCGGGAATGATATCCTTTTTATATTGTGGATTCAGGCTGCGTAATTGGTCAATGTTGAGGTTGCAGACTTCTGCTACTTGTTGCAGATGAAGGTCTTTATGGATATGGATAGTATCTGTTGCCGATGGGAGCTGAGTTTCCATCGGGCAAATATCATGTTCGCAATAATAAGTCATGATATAGTTGGCTGCAATAAAAGCAGGTACATATCCTCTGGTTTCTTTAGGTAAGTAATTATAGATAGTCCAATAGTCTGTTGCACCGCCGGCACGTCGTATTGCTTTGTTGATGGTACCCGGACCGCAATTGTAGGCAGCTAATACGAGGTTCCAGTCCTGATAGATGGCATAAAGATCTTTTAGATAACGTGCGGCAGCCCAAGTCGATTTGATAGGATCGCGTCTTTCATCTATCAAGCTATTGTTTTTCAGTCCGTATATTTTTCCTGTTCCCAACATGAACTGCCACAAGCCGGTAGCTCCCTGCCGGGAAACTGCTACGGGATTTAGTGCAGATTCAATGATTGGAAGATATTTTAATTCCATGGGAAGGTCATATAAATCAAGTGCTTCTTCAAAAATAGGCATATAGAAGTTTGCCGCTGCCAGCATAAAAGAAACTTTATTGCGCAGACGGCTGGCATACATATCTATAAATTTTCTAACGGCTTCATTGTAAGGCATTTCTATGATAGACGGAATACGAGACAAACGATCCATATAAATAGAATCGCTGACAATGGGGTTGACTGAAGTCATTTTACAGTTCTCGCCCATACTGATGTAATTCTTTGACTGCCAATCCCAAAAGAGGCTGTCCATTTCTGACTGCATACTTTCAGGAATGTCGATTACTTCTTCTTTTCCTGTTGTTTGTGAGTGAACAGTGATACTTTGTGTTTGTGCACTGATTCCTGTCGTTCCTATAAGTGCGAATAAGCCAATTAAAAAGTTTTTCATGCAATTTAAAATTTGAGGCTGCATTGTAAACCGATTGCATTACCACCGATTTTATTGCGACCATCGTTAAAAATAACAGGTTCAATCTTGAGACCCAAGTCTTTTGAAATATCAAAATCCGAAAGTTCGGCATCTACATAAGCGTCTATCACAGACAATAGGTATACACCGATAAACGCGAATATGCTTAAGTCGCGTTGGCGGCGATATAGGTCTTTCCTTTTTCTGAAAATTTCCTTGTATCGTTCTTCCTGACCGGAAATATCCGCATTGGGCGGAAGAAAATCTTCATAGCTTTTTGTATTGGGATCATCGTCCATGATATCAAGATATGCCTGTGAGTAATCTTTGTACATTTTGCCATTCCAACTCAGCGCATAGGCACAGCCCATAAACCCGCCGTATACGATAGGCAGTTTCCAATATTTCCTATTGTAAATCTGTCCTCCTCCCGGGATAATCAAAGCCAACCATGTAGCACGGTTCGAATTGGGAATAAATCTTTTCTTTTCCGTTGGAAGTGCGTTCTGTATGGAGTCGTTTTTCTTTGCCAGCAGTGCGGTGTCGACCGGAGCTTCCAATTTCTCTATTTCTTTTTGGTTCAGTATAGCCAAACTGTCGGTCGTTATACTATCTGTAGCCAGACTGTCTGTGATTGCTTGCTGTTTGAGAGCCAGCGAATCTACACGTACTCCCATTCGGCGTTGACGTGCTTTTTGTCCGTAAACATCCGTACTCCCGGTCCATAACAGACACAAGAGCAAAAGAGACAGTAGTTTATATGTGGATATTCTTTTTTCCAATGTCGTAATAACGCTTTATTCTTTCTTCTTTAGCAAATCAAATATTTCCATGATACGCTCCAAATCTTCTTCATTATTAAAAGGAATGCTGATTTTGCCTTTTCCTTTAGTTGTACATGATAACTGTACTTTTGAACCGAAGAAACCGCATAAATGGTTCTGCAGGATAACATACTCCTCCGAAAGTTTACTGCCTTTCGGCTTTATTTTCTTGCCACCGCTGTCTATAGTCTCACCGCTTGTCAGTGCTTTTACTATTTCTTCCACTTTGCGTACCGAATACCCCTGTGTCTGTATTTCATTAAATATTCGTATTTGGGTTTTAGGGTCATCTAATGCCAGCAATGCGCGGGCGTGTCCCATGTCTATTTCGCGGTTCTTTAACGCTACCTGAATCTGTGCCGGTAGTTTTAACAGGCGAAGATAGTTGGCTATCGTAGTACGTTTCTTGCCGACACGCTCACTCAGCCGTTCCTGTGTCAGCTCATATTGTTCCAATAAATGCTGATAAGCCAAGGCTATTTCCAATGAATTCAAATCCTCCCGCTGGATATTTTCAATTAATGCCATTTCCATCACATTTTCGTCATCGGCTGTGCGGATATAGGCAGGAATGGTTTTTAGTCCGGCTTGGACAGAGGCACGGTAACGACGCTCCCCGGCTATGATTTGATAAGAGTCTTCACTTAGTTGACGTAACGTTATAGGTTGAATAATACCAATTTCCGCGATAGAGTCTGCCAACTCTTGAAGTGCTACCGGGTCAAATTCACGACGCGGCTGATTCGGGTTGACGGAGATTTTGCTCAGTTCTATTTCATTAATAGAAGAAGAACCGGAGGTCTTTACTTCTTCGGTTGAAATCAGTGCGTCAAGTCCGCGTCCTAAAGCAAATTTCTTCTGTACTGCCATCGTTTACTTATTGTTACGTGTTATAATTTCTTGTGCTAACGCTAAATGGTTCTTGGCTCCGGTTGAGTCGGCATCATATAGAATGACAGGTATGCCGTGGCTGGGAGCTTCGCTTAGTTTAACGTTTCGCTGTATAATCGTCTTGAATACCAGTTCCTGAAAGTGTCTTTTCACTTCATCGTAAATCTGGTTGGCCAGACGAAGACGTGAATCGAACATAGTCAGCAAGAAACCTTCTATTTCCAGTGACGGGTTCAGTTTCGATTTTATAATTTTAATGGTGTTCAGCAATTTGCTGATGCCTTCCAAGGCAAAATATTCACACTGCACAGGAATGATTACAGAATCTGCTGCTGTCAGTGCGTTTATTGTGATGAGTCCCAATGAAGGCGAACAATCTATCAGAATATAGTCATATTCGTTTTTCATTGGACCAAGCACTCTTTTCATTATCTTTTCACGGTCTTCCAGGTTCAGCATTTCTATTTCCGCCCCTACCAGGTCAATGTGAGAAGAAACAATGTCGAGTCCGTCGATGTCGGTGGTATAAATTGCTTCCCGTATATCGGCTTTGTTGATAAGACATTCATAGATAGAACACTCTACCTCTTTAATGTTCACGCCCAATCCAGATGATGCATTGGCCTGTGGGTCAGCATCAATAACCAATACTTTTTTCTCTAGTGTAGCTAGAGAAGCAGCCAGGTTGATAGTGGTGGTAGTTTTACCTACTCCACCTTTTTGATTGGCTAAAGCAATAATTTTTCCCATATTAATCAGTTTTTTCTCGCTGCGAAGTAACTAATAATAGATGAGCACACCTATTAAAATCAGCAGACATTAGCAAAACTGTTGATAACTCATTGGTTTTGTTAATAACTCAACTGGGACAAAGATAATTATTTCTTGCTAATTCTATTTCAATTTTAGCATTGGGTTGTAGAAGATTAAGATAATTTTCTATTCTCAGGGGGGATAGTTCGGCTAAAGAGTTGTATCTTTACGCTCCAAGAAAAAATAGAGATTTAATGAGTATGAAGAAAGAAAAACCATTGATATTGTTGTCTAATGATGACGGAGTGAATGCTAAAGGGTTGAATGAATTGATTCGTGCATTGCGCGGATTGGGGGAGATTATTGTAATGGCTCCGGATGGACCGCGTTCCGGTGCATCCGGCTCAATCACTTCTGAGCATCCTGTCAGATATTATAAAGTACGCGAAGAAGAAGATCTGACTGTATATAAATGTAGTGGTACTCCGGTTGATTGTGTGAAGTTGGCTTTGCATGCTGTTGTTCCCCATCGTCCTGATGTGGTGATAGGTGGAATTAATCATGGTGACAATTCGGCTGTGAATGTACATTACTCCGGCACAATGGGAGTGGTGATCGAAGGTTGTTTGAAAGGGATTCCCTCTATAGGCTATTCTTTGTGTAATCATTTGGCTGATGCTGATTTTTCAGCATTATTGCCTTATATCCGCAGAATAACAGAAGAGGTGCTTGAACATGGTTTGCCGGCCGGTATTTGTCTGAACGTGAATTTCCCGGATGTCGCTGAGTTTAAGGGAGTACGTATTTGCCGTCAGACGAACGGTACTTGGGAAAAGGAATGGAAAGTCTGCACACACCCCAGAGGCGGAGAATATTATTGGCTGACAGGGCAGTTTGTGAATCATGAGCCTGAAGCTGTTGATTCTGATCATTGGGCATTGAATCACGGTTATGTTGCCATTACGCCTACACAGATAGATGTTACGGCTTATAGCATAATAAAGGACTTGAAAAACTGGAAATTAGACGTATGAAATATTATTTGATAGTAGGCGAGGCATCAGGGGACTTGCATGCATCCAATTTGATGCGTGCTTTGCAGCAAGAGGATTCTCAGGCAGATTTCCGTTTCTTTGGAGGTGATAAAATGAGTGCTGTCGGAGGAAGCAGGGTGAAGCATTATAAAGAGCTGGCTTATATGGGATTTATACCTGTATTATTGCATTTGCGAACCATTCTTCGTAATATGCGACAATGTCAGGAGGATATTGTCGCATGGCAGCCTGATGTGGTTATTTTGGTGGATTATCCCGGGTTTAATTTAAAAATCGCCGAGTATATCAAGAAGAACACTCAAATACCTGTCTACTATTATATTTCTCCCAAGATTTGGGCATGGAAAGAATATAGAATAAAGAACATTAAGCGGGATGTGGATGAACTGTTTTCCATTCTTCCGTTTGAAATCGATTTTTTTGCAGGATATCGTTATCCTATTCATTACGTGGGAAATCCGTGTGTGGATGCGGTCGATGAATATTGCAAAGGAAATGTGGAAACTTTCGGTGCTTTTGCAGCCGAAAACGGTTTGAATGACAAACCGGTAATTGCCTTGCTTGCCGGCAGCCGTAAACAGGAGATTAAGGATAATCTTCCTAAAATGTTGGAGGCGGCTGCACCTTTTACAAAGGATTATCAATTGGTGCTTGCCGGTGCACCGGGCATGGAATCTTCTTATTATTCAGGATACTTGAATCCGAAAGTTCCTGTTAAAATAGTCTTTGGACAAACTTATAGATTGTTGCGGCAGGCACAGGCGGCGTTGGTGACTTCGGGAACAGCCACATTGGAAACGGCATTGTTCCGGGTTCCACAGGTGGTGTGCTATCATACTCCTCTTGGAAAGTTTATTGCATTTTTGCGTCGGCATATTCTGAAGGTGAAATATATTTCATTAGTTAATCTGATTGCCGATAAAGAAGTTGTCCGTGAGTTGGTTGCTGATACAATGACTGTTGCGAATATCCGTTCGGAACTTGAGTCTGTTTTATATAATAAGGTGTATAGAGAACAAATGATGGTTGAGTACGAGCGTATTATCCAGATATTGGGACCGGCAGGAGCTTCCCGGCAGGCGGCACGACAGATGGTATCTTTATTGAAGAAATAAACTTTTTAAGGGATATTTTTGTTGTTTCGGGAATAATGAACCTAAATCCCGGAATATATGAAATATAACTTAAAAAGTTTTTTGGCGACAGGATTTCTTGTTGGGATATCTGTCTTTTATGGCCCTCATTTACTCCATTCGATTTACCGGAATTAAAATAGAGATACCACATATAAATAAACTACTGCTGCCGGGATAGCGAGGATGGCACTGTCAAAACGGTCAAGTATTCCACCATGTCCCGGCAGAATGTTTCCGGAATCTTTCAATCCCAGATAACGCTTGAACAGTGACTCACTCAAGTCACCCCATGTACCGAATATAACGATAGTCAATCCTAGTCCTACCCACACTCCTGTCGACATAAATGGGAAAAAATAAGCCATGACAAAAGCAGCGATAATGCTGAATACACCGCCACCGATAGAACCTTCCCATGACTTCTTGGGTGAGATGCGTTCAAATAGGCGGTGCTTTCCGAAGAGCATTCCGGTACAATAAGCACCGGTGTCATTCACCCAGTTAAAGATAAAGATGGAGAGAGGAAGAATAGGGTTGTATTGTGAAACACTGATTGTTTCATCAGAATAGAATGCCAATACATTTAATAAGGCAAACGGTAATGCAAGATAAATTTGGCTGAACATGGCGTAAGCCCAATTGTTCAACGGATTTTTCTTCTTGAGATACAGCTCGCTTACCATTAGGTAGATGATTAGTGCCAAATAGGGAACGAATATACCTGTTTGAGCAGGGTTGATGCCATAATAGAAAAAGCATAGAAATAAGAATATACCTCCTAATATGCAGATACGCTTATTCATCTGCACGTCTTCTTGCTTGTTGATTAAATTGCCAAATTCATTAATGGCTGCTGCACTGATGATAGCAAACAAGATGCCGAATGAAACGGGACCTCCTAGTATGCAGCCGATTAATACAGCTACAAAAATAATCCCGGTAATGGCACGTTGCATGAAATTGTTTTTCATGGTAATTTTATTATGTAAATATACTAATGCCATCCCATATTTTCTTTGTCTGTCTTGACTTGAAAATATAGAATGGCAATACTTTTTTATTTATGCTTCTTCTTTTTTTTCTTCTATTTCCTTTTCATCAAAATTCTCAGTTTCTTTTATGGTTTTAGAAGCACCTTCTTCGGCTGCCATAATTTCTTCTGAGCGTGAAGTCCAAGGGCGTTTGCCAAATATGCGTTCGACATCTTCGGCAAAAATAACTTCTTTTTCAACCAAAAGGCGGGCTAGCTTGTTGTGTCCGTCTTTGTGTTCGGACAAGATTGCTTTGGCACGGTCATATTGTTCGTTAATCATGCGTTTAACTTCTTCATCAATAAGTTCGGCTGTGCGATCGCTATATGGTTTGCTGAAAGAATATTCTTCATTACTGTAATAACATAAGTTCGGCAGCTTGTCGCTCATTCCGGCGTATGCAATCATGCCGTAAGATTGTTTGGTCACTCTTTCCAAGTCGTTCATTGCTCCGGTTGAGATATGTCCGGTGAATAACTCTTCGGCAGCACGCCCGCCTAAAGTAGCACACATCTCGTCCAACATCTGCTCTTTAGTGGTGATTTGCCTTTCCTCGGGCAAGTACCACGCAGCACCCAAAGCGCGGCCACGCGGAACAATGGTGACCTTGATTAATGGATTGGCATGTTCCAGGAACCATGAAAGAGTGGCATGACCGGCCTCGTGTAAAGCAATCGTATTTTTCTCGGCAGCGGTCATAATTTTGGTTTTCTTTTCCAAACCACCGATGATACGGTCTACTGCATCCAGAAAATCTTGTTTTCCTACAGCGGGTCTGCCATGACGGGCAGCAATCAGGGCGGCCTCATTACATACATTGGCAATATCTGCGCCGCTGAATCCGGGGGTCTGACGGGCTAATAAATCGATGTCTACCGAATGATCCAGCTTCAAAGGCTTTAAATGTACGCCAAACACTTCCTTGCGTTCATTCAAGTCGGGTAAATCAACATGAATTTGACGGTCAAAACGTCCGGCACGAAGCAATGCTTTATCGAGGATATCTACACGGTTGGTAGCGGCCAAAATAATGACGCCACTGTTAGAGCCGAAGCCATCCATTTCGGTTAATAATTGGTTCAGTGTGTTTTCGCGTTCGTCATTTCCACCCATACTCGGGTTTTTACCGCGTGCACGTCCTACTGCGTCAATTTCGTCAATGAAAATTATACAAGGGGCTTTTTCCTTGGCCTGACGGAAAAGGTCACGAACACGTGAAGCGCCTACACCCACAAACATTTCAACGAAATCAGAGCCGGATAATGAGAAGAACGGAACATCTGCTTCACCTGCCACAGCTTTTGCAAGCAGGGTTTTACCTGTTCCCGGAGGGCCTACAAGCAAAGCGCCTTTAGGTATTTTACCTCCAAGTTCCGTATACTTCTGTGGTTGTTTCAGAAACTCTACAATTTCTTCTACCTCCTGCTTTGCTTCTGCCTGACCGGCTACATCCTTAAATGTAATTCGGTTGGTCTTGTCTCCCTTTTCATATACTTGGGCTTTACTTTTACCTACATTAAAAGGATTGGCGCCACCCGAACCTCCGCCTCCGCTCATACGGCGCATGGCAAACATCCAAATACCGATTAGAAGTAGGAAAGGAGCGATATTCCAAAACAGAGCGCCGAAATAGTCACGTTTTTTCTCATAACTGATCGAGCCTGTAAAATGACCCTCTTCCTGAGCTTTTTCCAAAAATTTGTCCAATGATTCTATCGAACCGATTTCTACACTCAGTGAGGGACTTCTTCCTACTCTCTTATAATCATTCTTGAATACATCTTTGATATACTCAGGTTTGATAAACATTTCAACTGTATTATTGTCATAGGCAATGATTTTATTCGCATACCCCTTATTCACCATGTCTTTAAACTCGGTATAAGTGATTTGCTTATCTATTCCTCCTTCCTGATTGGAAAAATAGAGGATACCAAAGCTCATTGCGATGATAACATATAACCAGCTTAAATTAAAGCGTGGCATATTTATTTTAGGCTTGTTGTTATTATTAGTTTCACTCATTTTTTTTCTATCAAATGTTTAATCTAAATCGGGTAAGTAGGTAAGCTTGGCATCTGCCCATAGGTGCTCCAGATTATAGAAATCTCTGACCTCGGGTAGGAATACATGTACTAAGACATCACTATAGTCCATTGCTACCCATTGTGCATTTTGGAGTCCGTCTATTGCAGTCGGCTTATTATCTGTTGCTATACGGACATAATCTTTTACCGAGTCGACAATCGCTGTGACTTGGCTGGGGGAATTTCCCTGACAGATAACAAAATAATTGCAAATCGTATCGTCAATGGAACTAAGGTCTGCTATAACAATGTTTTTACCTTTTTTTTCTTGAATACCTTCTGTTATTTTTTTTACTAAATACTTTGCTTCGTTCATTCTATTTAATACTAATTTTACTCAATAGTCTACATTTACAACAAAGTACAAAGATACTTGGTTTTCTAATTACAACGAAAAAATGTGCTTGAAATATGCGCTCTTTTTGTTTTTTTTAGTTAGAGAACCTTTTAATATTAGGTTAATCCCTTAGATGACTTTTGATTTACCTCTGTCTTTACCTCAAATATATTAAAAGATGAAAGATAGGGTGGTCGTACCGGACAAACAGAATGGCTTTTTGAATGTTTTGCCGGAGTTGGATGTGTTTGTTTCGGATGTCAGATTGGATATTTATGAATATATTCTGATTATTAATAAATTAGATGGATTTGTTGACTTTGGTTTTACTTGTGAAGAAGTATGTTGGATGATGATAATACTTCTATGCCAATTCAGCTTGCAGTAAAATAATAGAGTTTTTTTAGAAAAAAGTTATATAAAAGTTTGTAGGTTTCAGAAAAAGCGGTATCTTTGCACCGTCAAAAACGAAATGAGGCTTTTGATAAAGGACATTGGGATATGGTGTAATGGTAACACAACAGATTCTGGTCCTGTTTTTCCAGGTTCGAATCCTGGTATCCCAACAGACAAATCACTTGTCAAAGACAAAGATCTTCTAAAATTATAATTTTAGAAGATCTTTTTTTATTTTGTGTTGGTTATCTTAAGAATTAGTAGTGTTATATGAAAAAAGAGTCTAACGCATTTGCGTTAGACTCTTTTTTCATATAACTGTTTTTATTCGTTTTTCATTGATTGGTCGATCACCTCAATTTTTTTCAAGATCAATTCTAGGTCTGCTTTGAGTTTTTCCACTTTACGATTCATTTCCGTAACCAAACTGCTACCTTTTTTGGAAGAACTGGTCAAGAAGCCCAAGTTGTTCTCGTATGTTTGAATTTCATTCTTCATGTTTTCGTAAGCACGAACCAGTTTTTCGCGTTCACGATAAAGGTTGCCTTCCTTGCTGATGGTTGATTTAAAATTGCTTAATTTTTTCTGTGATGCGGAAAGATTCAGCTTGTCAAACAACTTGTCGATGACACCATGATATTGCTTGTACAGTTTATCTTTTTCTTTAAACGGTACATGACCGATGCCGTTCCATTCTTTCATTAATTCTCGAATGGTGTTTCCCGCATCCTCTTCCGGTGTTTCCTGTGCGTCAATTGCATTTAATTTTTCAATGATCGCCTTTTTCTGAACCATGTTTTCCTGTTCAACCGAGCGTTGTGAAGAAGTCGCCTTGTTCTTTTGCTCGAAGAAATAATCACATGCGGCAATGAATCGTTTCCATACGGCATCCGAATACTTTTTAGGTACAGGACCGATTGTTTTCCATTCCTTTTGTAATTTGCTTAGAATATCAGCAGTTGCTTTCCAGTCTGTGCTTTCTTTTAGTGCTTCTGCTTTTTCACATAATGCTTTCTTCTTTTCCAGATTGCCTGCCATACTTTCCTTGATGGATTTGAAGAACTCGGCTTTGCGTTTGAAAAACTCATCACAAGCGGCACGGAAACGTTCGAATATCTTCACGTTCATTTTTTGAGGTGCGTAACCAATTGTTTTCCATTTAGCTTGCAAAGCAATGATTTCCTGAGTTTTGTTTTCCCAGTCTTGGAAAGTAGTGAACGTATCGTATTCCATCGCTTCCACAATTTCACAGATTACGGTCTTTTCATCCAAATTACGTTGCTCTTTTTCTTTTAAGGCTTCGAAATGTTGCTGGTGACGACGGTTTACGGCTGTAGAGGCAGTTTTGAACCGGGTCCATATATCTTCGCGCAATTCTTTTGCAACAGGACCCGTATTCCGGAATTCCTGATGTAACTTTTGTAATTGGTGGAAAGCGGAAATCACATCTTCTTCATCAGCCAATTTCTCTGCGGCTTCACAGAGATGAGTTTTTATTTCAAGATTCTTTTTAAAATCATACTCACGGAATTCATTGTTCAGCTTTATCAAGTCATAGAACTTTTCTGCATAGTGCTGATAATTTTTCCATAGTTCATTTACCTTGGCAGCCGGCACCTGTTTTATATCGTTCCATTCCTGTTGCAGTTTCTTGAATTCATTGTATGCTTTGTTGGCATCTTCGGGAGATTCGGCAAGTTCTTTCAAGCGGTCGATAATGGCGAGCTTTTTCACCAGGTTATCTTCTTTTTCTTTATCTTGTTCTGCTTGTATGGCGCTTCTTTTCTCTTTGATAGAGCTCATGATATCTTTGAAACGGCTTTCAGCATCGTCCGGTTGGGGAATAAATGCCTCAGGAGCACCTCCGCCATCAATAAATGCCTTACGGGCGGCTTCTTGCTCAGCCTTGTGCAGCTTGTAGAAGTTCTGTTTCAATAAATCCAACTCTTGTTTGTCTGCATTGCAGGCGTCTTCGTTGATTTCTTTTAAACGTTCGATGACCTCTTCTTTCGTTTGTTTAGGTACATACGTAGCGTTATTTTCTTCTGCAGTAGCGGAAGATGATACCAAAGTTTCAGATGTCTGTTCCATTGGAACTTCGGTTAAAGGGCGGATAGTTTCATTCGAGTCCATCGTATAGATTTTTAAAGTAAGCGTTTTTGTTATAACAACAATTTACAAATTAAAAGAAATAAATTAGAACTTCATACTGTTTTTCCCGATTTTTTTAGGAAAATCCTTAAAAGTGGAGAAAATAGGAGAATCAAGGGGGATAAATGCACTGCAGATTACATAGATTCATACAGATTCTCTTTTATTGTGATTCTTTGCCGGTTTCTGTGTGAATCTGTTTTTCTCTGAATTTCAATCTATGTAATCTGTAGTGAAATGTGTCAGGATAGTAATACGGTGATGCCCATATAAAGCATCATACCTATAATGTCATTGGTGATGGATATGAACGGACCTGTAGCGATGGCCGGATCTATTTTTAGTTTTTCCAGTGTCATAGGAACCAGGGTCCCAAAGATGGAAGCGAACATGACTACTGCAAACAGGCTGAATGAAACCGAATAAGTCACGGTGGCACTTGCCCCGAAACGGATGAAATTATAGATATATACCAGCATAGAAATAATAGTAGCATTGATTACGGCCACTACAGATTCCTTTACTATTTGTTTCCAGGTGTTTTGGGCATCCAGCGAGCTGTTTGCCAGTCCTTGTACGATAAGTGCCGAGGACTGTGTTCCCACATTCCCCCCTGTTCCGCCGATAAGGGGGATGTAGAGGGCCATTTCGGGATGTGCGGCAAAAGTGCTGTCAAAGTTGCCCAGAATCATGGAGTTTCCTATTCCGCCTATCATGCCGATGAGCAGCCAGGGCAGACGGGCTGTAGTCTGGCGGAATACATTATCGTCTGTTTCCACGTCTTGTGACAAACCTGATGCCAGCTGGTAGTCGCGCTCAGCCTGTTCACGTACTTCGTCCATCACATCGTCTACCGTAATCCGTCCTACCAGGCGTCCGATACTGTCCACTACCGGAACGGCGACCAGGTCATATTTTTCAATGGTTTGTACCACTTCGTCTATAGGGGTATCTACATGGACGGATATCGGTTCTTTCCTCATCACGTGCTTCACTTTGGATACGGAAGGGCTGGTGATCATTTTCTTCAACGGGAACACACCGCGCAGCCGCTGGTCATCGTCTACTACATATACATAATAGATTTCGTCCATATCTTCCGCCTGGATGCGCATTTCCTTCAGACATTCGGGCATACTCCAGTTTTCGTTTACGATTACCATTTCGGTACCCATCAATCCACCGGCAGTGTCTTCGTCATATTTCAACAAATCGACAATGTCTCCGGCTTGTTCTATGTCTTCAATGTGTGAGAGGACTTCTTCTTGTTTGTCCTCGTCCATTTCACGGATAATGTCCACGGCATCATCCGAATCCATGTAGTCAACGAACCGTTTGGCGATTGTTTCAGAGGGAAGGATTTCCAGGAATTCTTTACGGGCGTCTTCGTCCATTTCGATAAGGACATCGGCGGCAGTCTCATTGTCCAGTAACAGGTATATGAACCGTGCTTCTTCCGCATCCAGTTCATTGCACAGCTCTGCTATGTCGGCAGGATGCAGTCCGGCAAGCAAGTCCTTCAGTTGCTCTGAGTCTTTTTGCTCGATCAGCTGCTCTACTTTTTCTAATTCCTCTTTATTCATCCTATTCTTCCGTTAATATAATAAATAGGTGTTATTCTTTCTTGTTTGTTCCTTTCCGGGCGATATCATTGCTATAGACAATATCCGTCTTGTTTTTCAGCGCCGCTTCCACCTGGTTGGTCAGTTCGATAAACTCTTGTACAGACAACTGTTCCGGGCGTTTGTTGAAAATGGGGTCTGTGCTCAATGGGTTCTCTTTGTCTAAAATGGAAGAAATAGAGTTTCTCAAAGTTTTACGCCGTTGGTTGAATGTTGTTTTTACAATGAGCTTGAACAATTTTTCATTGCATCCCAGTTCCGTCGTTTCATTGCGTGTCATACGGATGACCGCACTTTTCACCTTGGGAGGCGGATTGAATACATGTTCGTGTACGGTGAACAGGTATTCTACTTTGTACCAGGCTTGTATCAGGATACTGAGAATGCCGTATGTCTTGCTTCCGGGACCGGCGGCAATGCGTTCGGCCACTTCTTTTTGGATCATTCCGGTACAACAGGGTATCAGGTCTTTGTAATCCAGCATTTTAAAGAATATCTGGCTGGATATATTATAAGGATAGTTGCCGGTCAGGACAAAAGGTTTTCCGTCAAATAATTTTTCGAGGTTCAGTTTCAAGAAGTCGTCTTCAATGATATTATCTTCCAGGGCAGGGAAGTTCTCACGGAGATAGGCTACAGATTCATAGTCCAGTTCCACCACTTTTACCGGACGGTTTTTCTGCATAATAAACTGGGTTAGTACCCCCATCCCCGGTCCTACTTCCAGAATTGGCAAGTCAGGGCACACGTTTACCGTATCGGCTATATCTTTTGCAATACTGAGATCTTTCAAGAAGTGTTGTCCTAGAAATTTTTTTGGCTTTACTAATCCCATTCCGTTATTTTTCTATCGTTAATAAATAGGTTTATTTCGCTAAGATAGTATCTTTGCATCGTGCAAAGGTAAACATTCTAAATTAATATACACAGATTTTGGAACGAACTCGATTAAAAAAGATTATAAATAAAGGTTTGCAGATTGCATTTCCGTTATTTTTGGGGGCTGCGATACTGATATGGATGTATCACGGATTCAATTTTTCCCGGGTGTGGGAGGTCTTGGATGGAGGAATGAACTATGGGTGGATGTTAGTGTCATTAGTGTTTGGTGTGTTTAGCCATATTTTTCGTGGCTGGCGGTGGAAGCTTACGCTGGCTCCGTTGGGCGAGCATCCCAAAACATCCGATTGTGTATATGCCATCTTTGTGTCTTATGCCGCCAACTTGGTTGTTCCCCGTGTAGGTGAGATTTCCCGTTGCGGGGTGTTGGCTAAATATGATGGTACATCTTTTTCCAAATCGCTGGGTACGGTGGTTACGGAACGGCTGATTGATACGCTGTGTGTGTCGTTGATTACAGGGGTAACTCTTATAATGCAGGCAAGGGTATTCGATACTTTTTTTAAAGAAACCGGCACGGATACCACGGTTTTGGCACAGGTATTTACTTCGGGGCATTTCTATATCACTATCGTCTGTGTGCTGGCCGTATTGGTGCTGGCTTTTTTTCTGATCAGGAATGTGACGGTCTTTGCTAAGGTGAAAGGCATTCTCCATAATGTATGGGTCGGTGTACTGTCTTTGCGTCATGTAAAGCGGATGCCTCTGTTCATTCTTTATACCGTCGGTATCTGGACTTGCTATTTCCTGCAATTCTATGTTTCTTTCTTTTGTTTCGATTTTTCCGATAATTTGGGAGTGATGGCGGGACTGGTCATGTTTGCTGTAGGTAGCATTGCGGTAGTAGTTCCGACTCCTAATGGGGCGGGTCCGTGGCATTTTGCTGTCATAACGATGATGATGCTCTATGGAGTGGGAAAAGAAGATGCGGGAATTTTTGCCTTATTAGTGCATGGAATACAAACTTTTTTATTAATTTTGTTGGGTATATATGGATTAGCGGCTTTGCCGTTCACAAATAAAACTAAGAAGTTATGAGTACAATTCTCTCTCTCGCTCCGCAGAATGTGTGGAAGCATTTCTATTCATTGACTCAGGTTCCCCGCCCTTCGGGTTACTTGAAGAAAGTGCAAGAGTTCTTGCTGAACTTTGGAAAAAGTGTAGGCGTAGAGTCATTCCAGGACGAAGCCGGTAATATCATTTACCGTAAGCCTGCCACTCCGGGGATGGAAAACCGTAAGAAGGTGATTCTTCAGGCTCACATGGACATGGTTCCTCAGAAGAATAACGATACAGTGCATGATTTTGAAAATGATCCTATCGAGACTTACATTGACGGAGATTGGGTGAAAGCTAAAGGCACGACTTTGGGAGCCGATGATGGCATGGGTGTTGCCGCTATCATGGCTATCATGGAAGACAAGACGCTGAAACATGGTCCGTTGGAAGCACTGATTACTGCCGACGAAGAAACCGGTATGTTCGGTGCGTTCGGTTTGAAGCCGGGAACGGTAGACGGTGATATTCTGTTGAATCTGGATTCGGAAGAAGAAGGAGAATTGTATATCGGTTGTGCAGGCGGTGAAGACCTGACAGCAGTGTTGGAATATAAAGAAGTGGAAACAGATCCGGCTGACATTGCTTTGAAAGTTACCTTGAAAGGGCTGCGCGGTGGTCATTCAGGATTGGAAATAAATGAAGGACGTGCCAATGCCAACAAGCTGATGGCTCGTTTCATGAACCAGGTGATAACTTACGATGAGGCTTGCCTGGTGTCCTGGCAAGGTGGCAATATGCGTAATGCCATTCCTCGTGAATGTGAAGTGGTCATTACGGTTCCGGCTGAAGAAGAAGCGGACGTACTGGAATTTGTGCAGGAGTGCGAAGCATTGTGGAATGAAGAATATCATGTACACGAAACACCGATCAGCTTCAAGGCAGAACGGGTGGAATTGCCTGCGATGATGGTTCCCGATGAAATTAAAGATAATCTGGTGGATGCCATTTATGCTTGTCAGAATGGAGTGATGCGTATGATTCCTACTATCCCCGATACCGTGGAAACCTCTTCCAATCTGGCTATCGTTTCTATCGGTGGTGGCAAGGCGGAGATAAAAATCCTGGCCCGCAGTTCACGCGATTCAATGAAGGATTATCTGAATACTGCATTGGAAAGCTGTTTCTCTATGGCAGGTATGGAAGTAACCCGTTCAGGTGGTTATTCAGGCTGGGAACCCAATGTGGATTCTCCTATTCTGAAAGCCATGAAGGAGTCTTATAAGGCACAATTCGGTACGGAACCTGCTGTGAAAGTGATTCATGCCGGCTTGGAATGCGGTATCATCGGTGCGGTGGTTCCGGGATTGGATATGATTTCTTTCGGTCCTACTTTACGTTCTCCTCACTCACCGGATGAACGCTGCTTTATTCCTTCTGTAGGCAAGTTCTATGATTTCGTAGTAGCTACGTTGGAAAATACGCCGGTAAAAGAATAGTCTTTAATATCTTATAAAGATTTCGGGCGCGGATGATAGGGATTTCGTCCGCGCCTTTCTATTAATACTCCACTTTGTCACTTTTCTCTGTCCATTGTTGGAATGCCTTTATCGCCTCTTCCGCCAAAAGAACTTCGGAAGGCAGCTTGCGTGCCGAAGGCTTCAGGCTTAACTCATCATAGATAAAAGAGTCGTCAAACCCTATATTCTTGGCATCCGTCTTGTTGTTTGCATAATACATTTTATCCAGCCGTGCCCAGTAAATGGCTCCCAGACACATGGGACACGGTTCACACGAAGTATAAATTTCACATCCGCTCAAGTTGAATGTTCCCAGTTTGCTTGCCGCCGCACGGATGGCGCTGACTTCCGCATGGGCGGTAGGGTCGCATTGTGAGGTGACACGATTGGCTCCGGTCGCAATGATTTCACCATCTTTGGCAATTACGGCTCCAAAGGGTCCGCCGCCGTTTGCCACATTCTCTATAGAAAGCTCAATGGCTTTCCGCATTAATTCTTCTTTCTTCATAGTGGTTCTATTTCTTTAGTACAGAGCAAATATACGATATTTCCGGCTATATATGCGGGAGAGGGCTTATTTTATTCGGAAACTGCCGCTTCATGTGTACACTTGTCGGTTTCTGCTACCATTGAGGTGATTATCAGTGCCTCCGGGGACATTGCCCTGTTTTTTGTTTCAGAAGCTTCAGCCTCTCCGCAAAAGCCCGTCAATAGGGCAAAGTGGCTGAAGGATTGCCTTTGGAAATTCCTTCAGCCCGATTATGGAAGCTTCAGTTTTTGGCTGTTCGGGATGTGTTTGTGGAAGTTCATTTTCTCTGGTGCTTTTATGCCTGTTGGAAATGATGTTACTATTAGGAAGAGTTTGCTGTGACTGCCGTAATAGCTTTATTGCTTCACCTTAGTGAAGCAGCCGTTTTATACAGGTGACAATGGATCTTCACCAAAGTGGAATGGCGTGTTCACCTAAGTGATGGACAGAAAATACAAACTTATCCTGATGAAAAAGAATATGTTTCCGGTTGTGTCAGTTTGCTCATTTAGGGGTGCGATACGGTGACAAGTGCCTGGATATAGGACTTTTGAAGCATTGGGGAACCAATCTGTGCGGAGTATGCATACCCCAAGAGGGTGCGGCTGAAGGATTTTTCTTCGGGCTGAAGCATTTTCAGGTGTAATCCTTCAGCCGGAATGCCCACCGGCAAAGGGTTTGCGGAGAGGCTGAAGCTTTTGAAGGAATTTTCCTGTCCTTTTTCTTTGTATCACGAATTTGCTGAATACTCCTGGTTTTCCGTAATGCGCTGGTTTGGGCTAATACTTTGCACCCTTTCGGGTATATTATGCAAAAGAAGCTAATAAATTATACCCATTAGGGTGTAATTATCGCTGGTTTTGCTATATTGGTACCCTAAAGGGTGTAATTATGAATAATTCATTGTCATTGTTTGTTAAGGAAATGCGCAAGCGGTTCGGACTTACGCAAGTAGATTTGGCAGCTAAGGCGGGAGTGGGGCTTCGCTTTGTGCGCGAGTTGGAACAAGGAAAGCAAACTTTGCGAATAGACAAGGTAAACCAGGTGCTTGCCCTCTTCGGGTATGAAGTGGGAGCAGTGCCTGCAGGAAAGGAGCATAGCGTATGAGAAGGGGAAAAATATACCTGAATGATATATATCTACGCGGGGACGCTGACGGAAGACGAAAATGGTTTTACCTTTGTCTATGATGCCGGATTCTTGCGTTATCCGGCTGGCACCTGAAGAACTTTTCATTGTATGACACGGGGATGGGCTATAGTCTGACGCCTGCATACCATTTGCTGTCCACGGTTATTGTCATGCCCGAGGATACGGAGGAGCTCGCCGGGGGGCAGTGGCAAGGTAATAGAGAACATCGCTTGGAAATTCCGACGTTCCATCATTAAATGGATGGAACTGATAGATGTTTCCTTCCTGCCCGAAGACATGAAGAAACCCTATAAAAGACTGGTGCTGCAACGTTTGCTTTGGCTGCGCTGAAAGATCTTTCCTTTTCTGTTTTAGTTATTTTAATTAAAACGTATGCAGTCTTTAAACATCTATTTCGTTTCTTTGTTAAAGAAGACTTAGTACGAACTAAAAGATTGTAGATATGAAAATTCGTTATTTATCTTTGATAGTGTTACTGGTAATGAGCGTATTTGCTCCTATGCAGGCACAAACCTATGACAATTTGTGGAAAGAACTGGAAGTATTGGAACGAAAGGATCTGCCCAAGTCGGTTATTTCCGAAGCAATGAAAATCTACGATAAAGCAAAAGCGGAACAGAATGTACCGCAAATGATGAAAGCCTATCTCACTGCCATGCAGTACCGTTCCCTTTTAACTCCCGATAGCTTGAAGGTAGATATGAATGGTTTGGAACAATGGGCTTCCCAAACCGGCAGTATGGAAGACAAAGCTATATTGTATTCTATTCTGGGTGAAATGACCATGCCTGCCGACGTAAAAAAAGGATTGGGTTATTTGCAGGCCTCTCTCAAGGATAAAGACCGGTTATTACTTATCCCGGTCGAGAAATTGAGACCTATGGTGAGAGTGGGAGAGGCTAGTAAACGGTATTTTCGTGATAATCTGTACAACCTGCTGGCACGTCGTGCCATACAAATCATGCAGCAGTACAGGTGGCAGGCGGCTGCTAAAGCAAATCAGACAAACAGTCTGTCTGTGGATATGACGGATATGGATCAGTTTGTTACTTATCAGTTTGTTCCCGTCTCTGATTGTGACCTGACGGCAGCTGTCATGCAGACTTATCAGTCCTTGCTGAAAGCATATGATACGGAAACGGAGCGTGAGGGCTGGTTGCTGACCGGGATAGATGCATTGAATTACCTGTACCGCAATTTTTCCGGAAACTTCTCGAATGACGTATGCCAACAGGAACTTCGGAAGTGGATTCATACTTATCCGGCTGTGAAAACAGTCCCTGAAGCTTATCTGGCTTTGGCACAATTTCTACAGTATCAAAATAATCAGGTAGAGCGCTTGCGGATAGTTCGTGAAGGAATAGCCGGATACCCCCGTTACGAAGGTATCAACCAACTGAAGAATATAGAAAAGGAAATTCTGAATGCAAGCCTTTCACTGGAAATAGCTACGGTCTATCCGGGTGAACAGCAGTCGGTGAAAGTAAATTATAAAAACCTTACCGGCATCACCTTGCAGTTATATAAGGTGAATTTACCCGTAACCTCTGCCGTATTGCAGAACAGAACCACCCATTTTGAAAGTAAATATGCCCGTTTGCAACGCGAGGAGCATTTTTCTTTGAAACCTACTACAGATTATTTGAATGTCGATACCACCCTGACCATACAGGCTCCTCAAGCGGGAATTTATTTCTTAAAGGCAGTGTCCGATGGGAAGAAGGGCGTTTCGGACGGAACATTAATGAATGTCACCGCTTTAAAGACCATTTATCGTCCTCTGCCGGATGGTACGTTGGAACTGGTGGTGGTAGATGCAGTGAGCGGACAGCCTGTTTCTGAGGCGGAAGTAACCATTTATACGGAGAAGGGAGGAGGTTATTCTCCCCAACAGACCTACCAGGCGGATAAACAGGGTACTTTGAAACTGGATTTCCTGAATAGTAACAAATACTGGTATAATGCACATACGGCGGCTGATAATGCGATGCCCATCTTGAATCTTTGGAAAAACGATTATTACTATAAAGAGAGCAAGAGGAAAGAAGTTTTGCAATTATTTACCGACCGCTCCATTTACCGTCCCGGTCAAACCGTATATGTATCCGGCTTGGCTTATGAAATGGAAAAGGATTCTACGCGTGTGCTTGCGGATAAAAAATATACGGTATCCCTATATGATGCGAATAATAATGAAACAGGAAAAGTGGAAGTACGGACGAATGGTTTTGGTTCGTTCAGCGGACAGTTTGTTTTGCCCTCTCCTTGCCTGACCGGTTATTTTAGCTTGCGTGTGGCCGATACTTCTGTCAGTTTTAAGGTAGAAGAATATAAACGTCCCACCTTTGATGTCACGTTTGAGCCCGTGAAAGTGGAGTATCAAGTGGGTGACTCTATAGAAGTGGTGGGTATGGCAAAGACTTTTGCCGGTGCGCCTGTGCAGAATGCCAGGGTACACTATAATATATCTCGTTCCTATGCCTGGTTCTGGCGGTTTATGGGCAGAGGTTCAGCCCGTTGGGAGGGAGAGGCAATGACCGATGCGGATGGTAAGTTCAGCGTTCCGGTGCATTTTGAAATAGACTCGGACAGGAGAGAATCTCCGTTGTGGTATTATACGTACAACATACAGGCGGATGTGACGGATGGTGCAGGTGAGACACAGCAAGCTAATTTGTCATTGCCTTTAGGAAGTACTTCAATGGTGCTGAATATGGATAATCTGCCCGATAATTTGGTGAAAGAAAAGAAGCTGGAAATAAAACTGACAGCCATGAATCTTTCGGGTGAGCCGGTAGATACTCCGGTTACTTATCAGGTAGTCGAAATGGAGGAGCAGAAAGACGGTCAGGAAAAAGAAGGCAGAAAGGTATTGACCGGTACGGTGGAAGCCAACAAGAGTTTTGTTCCTGAGGCTATTTATGCCCTGCCTTCCGGCAATTATCGTTTGAAGCTCTCGGCTAAGGATACGCAGGGCAGAGAGTGTACGGCATCTAAGAATTTCCTTCTGTTTTCATTGAACGACAAGCGTCCGCCTTTCGTGATAACGGATTGGTTCTATCAGGATGGTCTGGAATTTGATGCAGCATCTCCGGCTACTGTATATATAGGTAGCAGCGAAAAGAATGTCTATCTGCTTTATGATGTATTTGCAGGAAATAAGCGCTTGGAAAGCAAACGTATAGAGCTTTCGGACTCGGTGGTCAGTTTCCGCTTCCCTTATAAGAAGGAATATGGTGACGGCATTCTGGTAAGTATGGCATTTGTGAAAGATGGCAGACTTTACAGTCATAATGCACGGATTATGAAACCGGCCCCTGAAAAGAAGTTGCAGCTGAAATGGACTACGTTCCGTGACAAACTCCGTCCTGGACAGCAAGAGGAATGGAAACTGACGGTACTTTATCCGGATGGAAGCCCGGCTGAGGCTGAAATGCTGGCTACTATGTATGATGCTTCTCTGGATAAAATCTATAGTGCACATAAGTTGGACTTTGGAGTGGACTTTCATTATGTGGTTCCTTTGACTTATTGGAATACATCCTATATGCGGAATGCTTATTTGTATGTTGATTTCCCGTTGAAGAGGCTCCGTGCGGTTCCTTTGGAATATAGTGAATTGATCATTCCATCTACAGGAAGAATGGAGGCTATGGTGGTAGGTTACGGAGGCAGTCCTCGTGCCACTCTTGCAGGAGCTTTGAAGATTAGAGGCAGGAGTGCCGCAAATGCTGTGATGAACCAGGAGGCTGTTACTGATATGGTGCTCCAGGAAGAAATGGTAGAAACATCTGCACAGGAAAAGGTAGAAATGGGCAGTTCTGAAGAACTGGCAGAAACGGGTGATATACAGATACGTGAAAACTTTGCGGAAACGGCATTCTTTTATCCACAGCTCCGCACCAATGAAAAAGGTGAAGTCAGTATTTCCTTTGTACTGCCCGAAAGCCTTACCCGATGGAAGTTTATGGGCTTGGCACATACCCGGAATGTGGATTATGGAAAGATAGAAGCTACCGCTACTGCCAGCAAGGAGTTTATGCTTCAGCCTAATATGCCCCGCTTTGTCCGCGTGGGAGATAAAGCGAATATTGCCGCTTCACTGATGAACCTGTCGGACAAGGGAGTGAAAGGGACTGTCCGCATGGAATTGTTTAATCCGGAAACAGAAAAGGTATTCTATTCACAAAAACAGAAGTTTGATGTGAAGGGAGGAGAAACCGGGCATGTGAACTTTACTTTTGAAGTGGGTGACAAATATGCGGTAATGGCATGCCGGATGGTAGCGGATGGAGATACCTTCAGTGATGGAGAACAGCGTTACATCCCCGTTCTGACAGACAAACAGTGGGTGACGGAAACCGTTCCTCTGAACGTGAATGGGGAAGGTGCGCATATTTTCTCTTTGGAAAACCTGTTTAACAAGCATAGCAAAACGGCTTCCGAACAACGGTTGACCGTAGAATTTACTGCCCATCCGGCTTGGTATGCCGTGCAGGCTTTGCCTGTAGTGGCTAATCCTCAGAATGAAGATGCTCTTTCTTGGGCTACCGCTTATTATGCCCATTCATTGGCTGCATGTATAGTCAAAGAAAATCCCCGTATCAAGCAAATCTTTGATAGCTGGAAGGCTCAAAGTGGCACGAAGGAGACTTTTATGAGCAATCTGCAAAAGAATCAGGAACTGAAAAATATACTGTTGGCTGAAACTCCTTGGCTGACAGAAGCTACCAATGAAGCCGAACAAAAACAGCGTATCGCCACTTTGTTTGACCTGAATACAATGAATAGCCAACTGGCTGTTTCTGTAGAGAAACTGGGAGAATTGCAAAATGCCGATGGCGCATGGAGTTGGTATAAAGGTATGCAAGGCAGCCGCTATGTAACCACTCAGGTAATGGAAATGCTGGTCCGGCTGAATGCATTGACTCATCAGGATGCTGACAGCCGGATGCAGCCTATGATTCAAAAAGGGTTCGAGTATTTAGGCAAGCAGGCAGCCGAAGAGTATAAGTCAATGAAAGAAGCTGAAAAGAAAGGAGCCGTCGGCCTCCGTCCGTCAGAGCAGGTTCTCAGGTATTTGTATATCTGCGTTTTGGATGGCAAGGCTCCGGTTGATAAAAAGGTGAACCAGTATTTCATAGACAAGTTATCCGGTGAGGGAAAAGAACTGACGATTTATGGAAAGGCGTTGGGAGCTATCATCTTGCAGCAAGCCGGTAAGGTGGCAGAAGCCAAGCTGTTTATGCAGTCATTGATGGAGTATTCTGTTGTGACGGATGAAATGGGACGTTACTTTGATACTCCTAAAGCCCGATATTCATGGTTCAGTTATAAAATTCCGACTGAAGTGGCTGCTATGGAAGCTATACAGCGTATAACAAAAGATACGAAAGCGATCGATGAAATGAAACGCTGGCTGTTGAAGCAGAAACAGACACAGACTTGGGAAACGCTGATTGCAACGGCTGATGCAGTGTATGCATTGATGGCTACAGGGGCTTCGGATTTATTGGCAAATACAGGAGGAGTAGAGATTACTTTAGGTAAAGAAATGATCCGGACTCCGGTAGATGATGCCATCGGTTATATCAAGAAGACGGTGATCGGTGATGTGATGAATATAAAGAAAGTAAGGGTGGATAAAGAAGGAACCGGAATGGGTTGGGGAGCCGTTTATGCCCAATATCTGGAAAGTATGGATCAAATAGGTGAGCAGGGAAACGGATTGTCTGTCAGCCGTCAATTATATAAAGGAGATGAGGCTTTGAATGAATCTGCTCCGTTAAAGGTTGGCGATAAGATTACCGTTCGCCTGACTGTAAAGGCTGACCGTGATATGGATTTTGTTCAGATTAAGGATGACCGTGCAGCTTGTATGGAACCGTTACAGGCAGTTTCGGGCTTCCGTTGGAGCAACGGGCTGGGATATTATCAGGCTACCAAAGATGCTTCGACTCAGTTCTTTATCGATCAGATGAGAAAAGGAACTTATGTCATAGAGTATCAGGTGTATGTGAACCGGACAGGAGAATATCAGACCGGAATTGCAACTGTTCAGTCTGCTTATGCTCCGGAATTCGGAGGGCATACGGGAGGATATCGGGTGATGGTGGAATAAAGACACGGGATGTCTGGAATTAATTGTGTGATTTCATAAAAAGTAAGTTAGCTTGCTAACTTACTTTTTTCTTATGCTTCTGCCGTCCACCCATTCTAGTCTTATTTCAAAACCATCTTCAGCCGTGCCATAAAAATAGCGGCCTGAAACGGATGGATATTCAATTATAAATGTATAACCATCTGAATAATATAGATACAACCAACCGTTTTGAATTTCCCAGTCAAACTTATATACCCTATAAAGTTCATCATTATGGTAACAGCGCTCTTCCGTACCTACACCATGATCTGTGAAAGCACCTGAGGTGAATGTGATGTAACTGTAAAGAGGTTCTCCATATCGGTCTTCAAATCCCATATCGCCCCACCAAGTCTTACCGTATAATCCTGAAATGTCAAATCCTCTTTCCTCATCGCTTTCACATGAAGAAAAACTTATCATTGTAATCAATGCAATGGCAACGAACCAGTAATGTTTTACTATTTTCATAATTTATCTGATTTTTAATGCGGGACAAAGATAAAGGTTATTCATAAGATAAAATAAATTATAGGCTGAAAAAATGGGTAAAGGATGTTTTTTGTCTATCTTTGCTATCTAAAAAGCATAAAATAATTGTATGAAACATATTATACTGATAGTAAGTTTGTTAATGGGAGTGACTTTGGGAGTACAGGCACAACCCAAAGCATTATTTGATAAGACAACGCATGAATTTGGAACTATTTTATGGAAAAATCCGGTGACGGCAACCTTTAAAATCACTAATAAAGGAGATAAACCTTTAGTGATATCTAATGTGACAACGTCTTGTGGCTGCACGGTTGCTGATTGGACCAAAGAACCGATTGCACCGGGAAAGACCGGGATTGTCAGTTCTACTTTTGACGCCAAAGCCATCGGACGTTTTCAGAAGAGCGTAGGCATTTATTGCAATGCCTCGAATAAACCTATCTATCTGGCTATCCGGGGAGAGGTAACAGCCGATCCTAAGAATTACACTTTCACACATCCTTTTCAAATTGGCGCTATTCGTCTGGATAAGGAAGAAATAGAGTTTGAGGATGCCAATAAAGGTGATAAACCGACTATGGAATTGTTGGTTGCCAATACGTCAGATAAACTATATACCCCTGTGCTGATGCATTTGCCTCCTTACCTCAGTGCTGTTGCAACTCCGGAAAAATTAGGAAGGGGACGTACGGGTAAAATCAAGATCACTCTTGATACGGATAAGCTGCCTAAATTGGGCTTGACAACAGCTTCTGTTTATCTATCCCGTTTTCCGGGAGATAAGGTAGGAGAGGAAAATGAAATTCCGGTTTCTGCCATATTATTGCCGGATTTCTCGCATATCAGCCAGCAGGAACGCTTGAATCCGCCTGCCATTCATCTTTCTGCTAAAGAGTTGCAGATGGGAGAACTGAAAAGCGATGAAAAGAAAGCACATACGATTATTGTTAAGAATGTAGGAAAATCTAATCTGGAAATTCTTGATTTGCAGGTGTTTAATTCTGCTTTGGGGGTCCAGTTGAAGAAACGTGTCTTGAAACCGGGTGCGTCTACCAAGTTGAAGATTACTGCTTTCGGTCAAAATTTGAAGAAAGTAAAGGGTACTCCGCGTGTCTTGATGATAACCAATGATCCTAACAATCCGAAGATAATTATAAAAGTAAAAGTAACCTCAAAAAAATAGCTATGGAACATCCTGAAAATAGTGAAGAATATAAGGGATTGACAGTGAACAAAGGTATTGAGCAACCATCTATTGTGAATCCTTATTTGAAACTACGTAAAAAACCTCGTCGTCGTGAGTTTTCCGTAGGTGAATATGTAGAAGGCATCGTAAAAGGTGATGTGACCGTATTGAGTCAGGCGGTTACTTTGGTGGAGAGTGTAAAACCGGAACATCAGGCTATTGCCCAGGAAGTGATAGAGAAGTGTCTGCCTTATTCCGGAAATTCTATGCGAATCGGTATCAGTGGTGTGCCCGGTGCCGGCAAGAGTACATCTATTGATGTATTTGGATTGCATGTGCTTGAGAAGGGAGGAAAATTAGCTGTTTTAGCTATTGATCCCAGTAGTGAGCGTTCTAAAGGCAGTATTTTGGGAGATAAGACCCGCATGGAGAAACTATCCGTCCATCCGAAGTCTTTTATACGGCCTAGTCCGTCGGCAGGTTCGTTGGGAGGGGTAGCTCGTAAGACTCGTGAAACGATCATACTTTGTGAGGCGGCGGGCTTTGATAAGATTTTTGTTGAAACGGTTGGAGTAGGGCAGAGCGAAACGGCAGTGCATTCTATGGTGGATTTCTTTTTGCTGATCCAACTGGCCGGTACTGGTGATGAATTGCAGGGGATTAAGAGAGGTATCATGGAAATGGCGGATGGAATTGTTATCAATAAAGCCGACGGCAGCAATATTGAGAAAGCAAAACTGGCTGCCAGTCATTTCCGCAATGCTTTACATTTGTTTCCTGCTCCTGATTCGGGCTGGAGTCCTAAAGTAATGACGTATTCCGGCTTTTATGGTATTGGAATTAAAGAAATCTGGGATATGATCTATGAATACTTCGCTTTTGTGAAAGCGAATGGTTATTTTGAATATCGCAGAAATGAACAGGCCAAGTATTGGATGTATGAGTCTATCAACGAGCATTTGCGTGATAGTTTCTATAATAATGAAAAGATAATTTCTATGTTGGCTGCAAAAGAGGAAGAGGTGCTGAATGGCAAACTGACTTCGTTTGTTGCTGCCAAAAAGTTATTGGATGCTTATTTCTCAACCTTGAAATAAGGTTTTGCTACCAACAGGCAAAACAAAAAACGCAGATTATGATTATTCATTAAATCTGCGTTTTTTTTATTGTCTGTGGTGGATGAAATTAGATAGAAAGTTCGTGAAGTACATTCACCAATTCTCTGTCTATAGGCTTGTCGTTCTTTATAGCTTTAGCGAAAGGTACATAAACAATCTTATCATCATCAATACCAATCATTACATTACGTTGTCCTTCCAATAATGCTTGGATGCTGGCCACTCCCATACGGCTGGCAATGATTCGGTCATGCGCTGTGGGGCGTCCGCCACGTTGTAAATGTCCTAATATCGTTACACGCACATCGTATTGCGGATATTCGTTCTTCACACGTTCGGCATAGTGCATTGCACCCCCGGTCAGTTCGCTTTCGGCTACTAATACGATGCTACTGCTCTTGGATTTGCGGAAACCATGTTCGATGAATTCTTCCAATTGGTCAACTTCTGTGCTGAATTCCGGAATAATAGCTGCTTCTGCACCTGCGGCAATAGCGCCGTTCAATGCCAGGAAACCTGCATCACGTCCCATCACTTCAACAAAAAATAAGCGTTCGTGAGAAGTTGCCGTATCACGGATTTTATCTACTGCATCCAAAATTGTGTTCAAAGCTGTATCATAGCCGATGGTGGTGTCGGTTCCATACAGGTCGTTGTCAATCGTTCCGGGCAGACCGATACAAGGCACATCAAATTCCTGAGCAAAGATACGTGCACCGGTCAACGAACCGTCACCGCCGATAATGACCAAAGCATCAATCTCGTGCTTTTTCATATTTTCGTAAGCTTGTGCCCGTCCTTCGGGTGTCGTGAATTCTTTGCAACGGGCGGTTTTCAGAATGGTACCTCCCATTTGTATGATGTTGCTAACATTTTGGCTTTTGAATTCCTGAATTTCATCTGTTACCAATCCTTTGTAACCTCTATAAATGCCATATACTTTCAAGCCGTTATAGATGGCAGAACGTGTGACTGCACGAATGGCAGCATTCATTCCCGGAGCATCTCCTCCAGAGGTTAAAATACCAATACTTTTAATCGTTCCCATAAATACCCATTTTAATATTTTTATGTCGCAAAGTTAACAAATTATCAGTTGGACAACGATAATTTTCTATTTTTTATTGGTCTATTTTTCGTTTAAGATTGCTTTTTTACATTCTTCCATCAACCATTTGGGGGTGGAAGTCGCTCCACAAATGCCGATGGAACGGACGTCCTCGAGCAAGTTCCGGTCTATTTCTTCCGGCTGGTCAATGAGGTATGAATTCGGATTGATCTTTTTGCATTCTTGATATAAGATCTTTCCGTTTGAGCTTTTTCGTCCGCAGACAAAAAAGATCAGATCATGCGCTGCTGCAAATTTGCGGATGTTAGGCATCCGGTTGGCCACTTGCCGGCAGATTGTGTCGTAATATTCAAAAGTGGCATCGGGTGAGATATGCTCCTTGATATATTCTATGATTTGCCAGAATTCTTCCAAAGACTTGGTTGTCTGGGAGTACAAGCGTATGTCTTTGGTGAAGTCCAGATGAGCAGCTTCAGCAGGTGTTTCTATGACAATTGCTTTTCCATGAGTTTGACCTACCAGCCCCAGTACTTCGGCATGACCGTTCTTGCCATAAATCACGATTTGTGTGTCTTGACTTGCCGGAACATTGTCATACTCCTGTTTGATGCGCTTTTGGAGGCGTAATACTACCGGACAGGTGGCGTCAATGATCTCGATGTTGTTGGTACGGGCTATAGCGTATGTTTCAGGAGGTTCTCCATGTGCGCGCAACAGTACTTTGGCATCGTGTAATTGGGCAAACTCTTCGTGGTTTATTGTGATAAGCCCCATTTTTTTTAGGCGTTCACATTCCTGTCCGTTGTGTACAATGTCTCCCAGACAATAAAGAGTGTTTCCTTTTGCCAGTTCTTCTTCTGCTTTACGGATAGCTGTGGTGACTCCGAAGCAGAACCCAGATCCTTCGTCTATCTCTATGTTAACCATTTATCGCTGCTTGAAATTTTTCGGTCAGCCACTTTTTCTGTTCGGCAATGCTCATGTGGCTGTTGTCCAACAAGATAGCGTCATCCGCTTGCCGTAACGGGCTGACTTCACGGGTTTGGTCTATACGGTCACGCTCTTCCACATTTTCCAGAATTTTTTCATAAGAGGCCTCTTGCCCTTTACTTCTTAATTCATCATAACGGCGCTGTGCACGTATGGCAGCCGAGGCGGTTACAAATATTTTCAGTTCGGCATCGGGGAAAACAACGGTTCCAATGTCCCTTCCGTCCATGACAATTCCTTTGGCCTTTCCCATTTCCTGTTGTTGTTTCACCAAAGCCTCACGTACAAAACCCAAGGCGGCGATAGGGCTTACATGAGAGGAAACTTCCATGCTGCGGATGGCATCCTCTACATTTGTATCGTTCAGGAAAGTCATGGGGCGTTGTGTCTCCGGATTTAACCGGAATGAAATATGTATATCGGGCATCGCTGTTTTTAACGCTTCGGTGTCGATGCCTCTTTCCGTAAAGAACCCTTTCTGCAGGCTATATAATGTAACAGCACGATACATGGCACCGCTATCAATATAAATGTATCCTATTTCACGTGCCAAGTCTTTGGCCATCGTGCTTTTTCCACATGATGAATAACCGTCAATGGCAATAGTTATTTTTTTCATATATAATTAATGTATAGGTGACTACTAAAAACGCTTCAAAGATAGATAAAAGTTGGGTGTATGTCTATGAAATCGGATGAAAATAAAATGAATTAGCATATTTTTCATGTGAAAATACTTTTTATTTAAAAGATTTGTGTTACATTTGCCCTCAGTGAGAAACACTTAATTTTAAAACACAATTTATGGAAGTTAAAAAATCGCCTAAAGCAGATCTCGAAGGTAAAAAGAGTACCTGGCTGCTTATCGGTTATGTGTTTATCCTTGCTCTCATGTTTGTAGCTTTCGAATGGACTGATCGCGACAAGCAAGTGACTACGGAAACAGGTATAACCGATGTCGTATTTGAAGAAGAAATTATCCCTATTACGGAACAGGAACAAAAACAAGCTCCTCCTCCTCCCGAAGCTCCTAAGGTAGAAGAAGTGCTTCAGATCGTTGAAAACGATGCTAAAGTAGAAGAAACTGCCATTCAGGCTTCTGAAGAAACAGGTCAGGCTGTGGAAGTTAAATATGTTCCGGTAGAAGTGGAAGAAGAAGAACCTGAAGAACAGCAGATATTCCAAGTTGTAGAGGAAATGCCTGAATTCCCCGGAGGTATGGCTGAATGTTTGAAGTTCTTGGGTAAGAATATTAAATACCCCACTATTTCTCAGGAAAACGGTGTGCAAGGTAAGGTTATCGTTCAGTTTGTCGTTAATAAGGACGGTTCTATCGTTGACCCGGTAGTTGTGCGTAGTGTAGACCCCTACTTGGATAAGGAAGCACTCCGTGTAATCAAGACCATGCCGAAATGGAAACCTGGCAAACAGCGTGGTAAAGCTGTACGTGTGAAATATACAGTGCCTGTAACTTTCAAATTACAGTAATAAAATACTTTAATATCTTAATTAAGAGGCTGCCTTTAAAAAGCAGCCTCTTTTTCTAGAACCCCTTAATCAAAATAATTTATGGCTTTTTCTGCAGACCAGTTATTGGAAAAGGTAAATACTTATCTTGCTACGATGCCTTATGTGCGCGAACCAAAAGGATTGTATGCTCCTATAGAGTATGTCTTGTCATTAGGCGGTAAACGTATCCGTCCTGTTTTGATGTTGCTTTCCTATCAGCTTTACAAAGAGAATGTGGATGATATTTTACCACAAGCGGCAGGTATAGAGACTTATCATAATTATACATTGTTGCATGATGATTTGATGGATTGTGCGGATATGCGCAGAAACAAGCCTACCGTGCATAAGGTTTGGGATGAGAATACGGCTATTCTTTCGGGGGATGCCATGCTGGTGTTGGCTTATCGGCTGATGAATAATTGTCCGGAGCGTTATTTGAGGCAAGTGATGGATATTTTCAGTCAGACTGCTTTGGAAATTTGTGAAGGACAGCAGTGGGATATGGAATTTGAAACCCGGAATGATGTTACTGTTCCCGAATATATGGAGATGATTCGTTTAAAGACATCGGTACTTTTGTCTGCTGCGTTAAAAATTGGTGCTGTATTAGGGGGGGCTTCGGAAGATGATGCCCGCAAATTATACGATTTCGGTATCAAAATGGGATTGGCATTCCAGTTACAGGATGATTATCTGGATGTGTATGGGGATTCGAAAGTGTTTGGAAAAAATATAGGTGGAGATATTTTATGCAATAAGAAGACTTTTATGCTGATCAATGCGTTGGCTTTGGCAGATGGGATACAACGGAAGGAGTTGGAAAAATGGATAGCTTCTACTGCTTTTTGTCCGGAAGAAAAGATAAAAGCTGTAACAGCTCTTTATGATAAGATAGGCATCGGCGGAATTTGTGAAGAAAAGATTAACGCTTATTATGTCGAGGGGCTTTCGTTGTTGGAAAGTATAGCTGTGCCTTCTGAAAGAAAAGAAGAGCTGAAGTCTTTTGTTTGTCATTTAATGAATAGAAAAGTATAATATGATTGACACGCATTCTCATTTGTTTGTTGAGGAGTTTGATGAGGATTTGCCGGCTGTGATAGAACGTGCTCGGGATTCCGGAGTATCTAAAGTCTTTATGCCCAATATTGATGACACCACGGTGGAAGCGATGTTGAATGTCTGTACGGCATATAAGGGGTATTGTTTTCCTATGATTGGATTTCATCCGACTTCTGTTGGGGCTGATTCGTTATTCCGTATTTATGAGATGAAAAAGCTGCTTTCCGGTGAACATCCTTTTGTGGCTGTAGGTGAGGTGGGAATGGATTTGTATTGGGATAAGACATATTTGAAAGAACAACAGAAGGCGTTGGATATACAGATTCAATGGGCATTGGAATATCATCTGCCTTTGGTGTTGCATTGCCGTGAAGCTTTTCCGGAGTTGTTTGAAGTGATGGAACCTTATAAAAAAACTGAGTTAAGCGGTATCTTTCATAGTTTTACGGGTACTCTGGAGGAAGCAGGGCAGGTTTTAGAGTATGCTCGTTTTTTCTTTGGGATCAATGGAGTCGTTACATTCAAGAAGAGTAGTCTGGCTGAGGTTTTACCTCATATCCCCTTAGACAGAATTGTTCTTGAAACGGATTCTCCTTATTTGGCTCCTGTGCCTTTCAGGGGAAAACGGAACGAGTCTTCTTATATAAAGAATGTAGCGATGAAACTTGCCGAAATCTATGGTCTGGATTTTAAAGATGTGGATAGAATTACTGCCAATAATGCTTTAAAAGTGTTCAAAATGGCTGAATAAGTTTTTAAAGTTTATTAATTTTGATAGGTAATTTAAATATTGGCAGGGCTAATTCTACGTAAGACGAAAAAAAAGAATACATTTGTAGCTGAAATCGCTTGCAGTTCCCGATTTTCTTTGTAATTTGCACCCGATTTTAAAAAAGATAGTATTGTGTCGCCCGAAAAGGAGAGATGCTCGAGTGGTTGAAGAGGCACGCCTGGAAAGCGTGTAAACGCCAAAAGTGTTTCGCGGGTTCGAATCCCGCTCTCTCCGCATTGTAATGGAAAGCACAACAGACTGGAAGACAATTAAAACAAATAAATAACAATTAATTAATTAATCTTAAAAATTAGACACACAATGAAAAAGTTATTTGCAATTCTTGCAGTGATGGGAGTCCTTACTTTGGGATCAGTTCAGCCTATTATGGCTCAGGATGAAGCTCCGGCTCAAACAGAACAGACAGCGGTAGTTGAAGAAGGTGGTGGTCTCCACAAAGAACTTAAAACCAAATTTATCGAAGGTGATGCCAGCTTCATGTCTTTGGTAGCTATCGCATTGGTTTTAGGTTTGGCTTTCTGTATTGAACGTATCATTTATTTAAGCTTGGCTGAAGTGAACACAAAGAAGTTGATGGCTAACATCGAAGCTGCTTTGGAAAAAGGTGATGTAGAAGCTGCTAAGACAGTATGTCGTAACACTCGCGGTCCTGTTGCCTCTATCTGCTATCAGGGCTTGATGAGAATTGACGAAGGTGTTGACGTAGTTGAACGTTCGGTTGTTTCTTACGGTGGTGTTCAGGCAGGTTACCTTGAAAAAGGATGCTCTTGGATTACATTGTTCATCGCAATGGCTCCGTCTTTGGGATTCTTGGGTACTGTAATCGGTATGGTTATGGCGTTCGATAAGATTCAGCAGGCTGGTGATATTTCTCCGACAGTTGTAGCTGGTGGTATGAAAGTGGCTTTGATTACTACTATCTTCGGTTTGGTTGTAGCATTGATTCTTCAGGTATTCTATAACTACATCCTTTCTAAGATTGAAGGTTTGACAAGTGAAATGGAAGACTCTTCTATCACTTTGTTGGATATGATCACTAAATATAACTTGAAATACAAAAAATAATTAGGAGATGGCTAAGTTATCATATAAAGTGTCTTACTACATAATGTACATTTGCTTTGCGCTGATTCTTGTCGTGCTGGGAATGTTCTATTTTGTAGGATACAATAATCCGGTAGGTGAATATAATGCACCTGAACATACGGAAACATTGATTTACTTAATGTATGCAATGTTTGGAATATGTGTGGCAGTAACTGTAATTGGTGCGATAGCACAATTTGGCGCTGCCTTGAGAGATAATCCTAAAAGTGCAATAAAGTCTTTGATCGGCTTGGTCTTGTTTGTGGTAGTATTGGTCGTTTCTTACGGTATGGGTTCTGACTCTCCTGTTGTTTTGGCCGATGGTAGTGCTTACACTGATACAGGTTGGTTGAAAATTACTGATATGCTGATTTACTCCATTTATTTCTTGTTTGGTGTGGCTGCAATCGGTACTTTAGTAAACTTGAGCGGTATCTTTAAAAGATAATATTATCTACATTGATTAAATAATTTAAAACGAAGTAAGTAAAATGGCAAGAAAAAAAAGAGGCGTACCTGGAATTAACTCCAGTTCAACAGCTGATATTGCCTTTATGTTGCTTATTTTCTTCCTGATAACAACATCAATGGATACTGACCGTGGTTTGGCGAGACGGCTTCCGCCTCCTCCCGAAAACAAGGATCAGAAAGATGATGATATTATTGTAAAGGAACGAAACATCCTTCAAGTCCGTCTGAATAAAGACAACCAGCTGATGTGTGGTACGGACTATATTGATGTGAAGCAATTGAAAGAAAAGGCAAAAGAGTTTATAGCCAATCCGTATGATGATGAAAATCTGCCTGAAAAGCATAGAAAGAATATTCCTTTGCTGGGTGATTGTATGATTACGGAAAATCATGTAATCTCTGTTCAGAATGACGTTGGAACTAGCTATCAAGCATATATTGATGTGCAAAATGAATTGGTTGCTGCGTATAATGAACTTCGTAATGAACTAGGTAAAGCTAAATTTGGAAAGCTTTATAATGAGTGCAACGAAGATGAACAAAAAGCTATTCGTGAATATTATCCGCAGAAGATTTCTGAAGCTGAACCTAAAAAGTATGGAGGTAAGTAATGGGAAAATTTAATAAAACAGGTAAACGTGGAATGCCTGAGTTGAATACCTCTTCATTGCCTGACCTTATCTTTACCATGTTGTTCTTCTTTATGATTGTAACAACCATGCGTGAGGTTACATTGAAGGTTCAATTTCAGGTTCCTCAAGGAACAGAATTGGAAAAGTTGGAAAAGAAGTCGTTGGTTTCCTTTATTTATATAGGTAAACCGTTGCCGGAATTCCAAAAGAAAATGGGTGCTGAAAGTCGTATTCAGTTGAATGATAAGTTTGCTGAAGTGTCAGAAGTTCAGGACTACATTTATCAGGAACGTGAGAATATGAAAGAAGAAGACCAGCCATTTATGACAGTATCCTTGAAAGTTGATAAAGATACAAAGATGGGTATTGTACAGGATGTAAAGCAGGCACTTCGTCAAGCTTACGCTTTGAAAATAAACTATTCAGCTACTCAACGTCAGTAATAGTTATATAAGCATAGATAAAAAAGGAAGCTGTTTTTAACAGCTTCCTTTTTTTATGTTTTCCATTCTATTTGTTATGGACGAATTTATCCGTTACCTATGGCTAGTAATAGTACGTACAATGGATTTTTTGAGGACAAACTCCTGTGTGGTGGCTCAGGGAATTGAAGAAAAAGATGAAGAATGAATGTTCAGATCTCTTGTCCGTAAACTTCTTTGTAAAGAGTCTTTTTAACTTTCTCAAAATCACTTTCCATATCTATATCTCCATAGGTCATTAAGAGCATTGGTAGGCCGCTATCTCCCTTACGGTAGGGAGGTTGTATATAGGGCTTTTTATGTAAAGTGAATTCCAAACGTTTATAGAAGTGAATACGGCGTGTGCTCATTTCATCATTAGGCTCCTCTACTTCCAATACAATTGGACCTTTTAACTGTTTTTTTATCATTTCCAGCACACGTTTTCCATACCCTCCGTTTCTGAGGCTGGGATCAATAGCGAAATGTTCGATATAGTAAAAATCTCCCATTGTCCAATAGCTGATCATACCAATGCTGTTACCGTTTTCTAAAATAATGTTGTTGCAGAACCGGGGATTATTATCAGAATATTCTCTCTGCTGTACGGTATCACGGCGTTCTTCTTGAGGGAATGCCGTATGCATTAATTTTTCCACAAAGGTATAATTAACCTCATCTTGTGTTTTTACTTGTTTAATTTCAATCATTTTATCTGTCTTTGTTTAGTCTTAAGTTATGAACCTATTTCGCAGTATAAAAGTTTATTAGTCTTTCTAATGCACGTTGGCATACCGGGCAGAATGCAGGTGCTTCGTTTATCTTCATTCTGCATTCGGTAGTAGGACGATAAAGTCCTTTTTGTGTATAGCCTGCTCCTTCATAGACACCCACCTTGGTGTATAAGTCGGCATTTTCTGTAGCTACCGGAGTAGGTATGGCAGTACCTTCCGGAATCATATCTTTCCATTTACTGTCGAAATCAATTAATGTGGTGATATTTGGCTCCCAAGGTTCCACTTCATATGGATATTGCGGGCTTGGGGTTTCGGTATATGCATATTCATCTGCTAATCCTCCAAAACTATGGCCGAATTCATGGACTACAACCGGTTGAAAATCAGGATGGTGGGCTGTGGTCAGTGTATATGAGTTATAGATGCCACCTCCTCCGTAGGTGTCTGTATTGGCTAGAATAATGATATGCTCGTAAGGAATTCCAGCCAACCAATTATGAATACTTTTTACCCGACTGGTAGTGAGATACCGGTCGGAATAGAACGTGTTGAAATGTGAACTTACAGCTGTAGATTTCCATTTGCCTTGTCCCGGTATGCTGACTCCGCTGTCTTCCGAAGGGCTTGCCACAGCGACAATATTAAATTTGTCCTTCAGTTTCTTGAAAGGTTCATGACTGAACAGGGCGTCACACGCTGTCTGGGCATCTTTATAAAATATATCCATCTCTTTTTCTGTATATCCTTCTGCCATGATTGCTACATCGATGCAATCTGCGGCATTTCCGTTTTGCAGAAGATAGCGATGAGGGGTAATATGGTTTGTTCCCCTCTGATGGATCAGAATATCATTGGGGATTATTTCATGTGTGAGTGAGGCATTTACTTTATGATATACATCTTTTAGAGATATGGTCACTACTGCTTCTTTTTTGGGATAAGGCAAAAGAAAAGAATTCTCGAAGCCTCTTTTTATCCTACTTGCTTCTTCTTCGCTTACCCATTCTTGGAAAAGGCTAGAGAATGACGTTCGATAAATGGTTTCTCCTGTTGCTTTGTCTTTCATTGTGATTTCACCGTTGCCTGCCAAAGGAAGTTCTGCTAGATGATGCTTGCGTCCTGCCCATTGCGGAAGGCTTGACAGTTCGTCCAGATATACTTCTTGTTTTTTGGCATCTCCGGTAAAAATATAATCTGCCCGAAGTGTTTTATCTTCGAAATAATCACTGAAATTTTGAGCGTTTACAGTCATGCTGAATAAACTGCACAAGGTAAAAATAAATGTCTTTTTCATCGTCTTTGCATTTTCTGCAAAGATAGGACATTCTATTAAATTATTGGTATTTATACAATAAAAGTTATGAATCGCACGAATATTGTCGGGAAAAGTCATATCTTTGCAGAAAATTAAACTAAAAAGAATGGGACATCATCAATTAGACAGTTTGGATGAGCAGATTTTGAGGTTGATAGCCAGTAATGCTCGTATTCCGTTTTTGGAAGTAGCCCGTGCTTGCAATGTATCCGGTGCAGCCATTCATCAGCGTATTCAGAAATTAACTAATCTGGGAATTCTTAAGGGATCTGAATATGTTATTGATCCAGAAAAGATCGGATATGAGACATGTGCATATATTGGTCTTTATCTGAAAGATCCGGAACAATTTGATTCAGTGACAGAGGCTTTGAAAAATATTCCTGAAGTCGTAGAATGTCATTTCACTACGGGACAATATGATATGTTTATCAAGATTTATGCAAAGAACAATCATCATTTGCTTAGCATAATTCATGATAAGTTGCAACCATTGGGCTTGGCTCGTTCAGAAACTATTATATCTTTTAATGAGGCTATCAAGAGACAAATGCCTATCCTCGATTTAGCTGATGAAGATTAATCGTTACTTTATCCGGCTATAATTAATAAAACTATACGGGTAGAGATGTTTTTCATCTGTCGGGTGATCTTCTCTGCCTGTTTCTTTCCATTCCTCTTTCTTTATTTCGGGAAAATAAGCATCAGCTTCCTTGGATGTGTCATCAATAAATGTGATATATAATTGTTGGGCTATATGCATTGCCTCTTTATACAAGCTTGCACCGCCTATAATAAATATTTCTTCTTCTTCTTTGCAGTGGGATAAAGCGATTTCCAATGCAGGGAAACATTCAGCTCCGGCAAAGACTGCTCCTTCCCGGCGGCTTAATACAATATTCCGGCGATTGGGAAGTGCTCCTTTGGGAAGTGATTCAAAGGTTTTGCGTCCCATGATGATAGTATGTCCGGTTGTTAAAGCTTTAAAACGTTTCAAATCGTTGGGAAGCCAATATAATAATTTATTTTCAAATCCAATGCCGTGGTTGCGTGCTATTGCTACTATAATTGAAATATTCATAGTGATGAGTGGTTAGTGGTGAATGTTTAGTGATATTAGTGGTAAGTGATGAATAAGCTTGTGCAGCCTATTCACCATAACTGCTAAACAGATACTTTACCCGCAATGTGTGGCCATGGATCATAATTCACCAATTCAAAATCTTCATATTTAAAACTGAATATATCCTTGATATCCGGGTTGATTTTCATTTGAGGTAAGGGACGGGGTTCACGGCTCAATTGAAGTTTTACTTGTTCCAAGTGGTTGGTATAGATATGTGTGTCACCTAGTGTATGAACAAAATCACCGGTCTGTAATCCGGTAACTTGTGCTACCATTTGCAGCAACAATGCGTAGGAGGCGATATTAAAAGGTACTCCCAAGAATGTATCTGCACTGCGTTGGTAAAGTTGTAGGCTTAAACGCCCGTTGGCAACGTAGAATTGAAAAAAAGCATGGCAAGGGGGAAGATTCATGTTATTTAAATCGGCTACATTCCATGCACTGACAATGATGCGTCGTGAATCCGGATTATGCTTGATCGTTTCTATTGCTTCGGAAATTTGGTCAATAAAGCCTCCATTGTAATCTGGCCAGGAACGCCATTGATAGCCGTAGATATGTCCTAAGTCTCCGTTTGCATCGGCCCATTCATTCCAGATGCGTACCCCGTTGTCTTGCAGGTATTTCACATTGGTATCCCCTTGCAGAAACCACAGAAGTTCGTGAATGATGGATTTTAAATGCAGCTTTTTGGTGGTGACCAAAGGGAAACCCTCTTCCAAGTTGAAGCGCATTTGATGACCGAATACGCTGATGGTTCCTGTACCGGTGCGATCCTCCTTGTGAACACCTTCGGTCAGGATACGGTTTAATAGGTCTAAATATTGTTTCATGTTCGGATATTCATTTTATAGATTGCAAAAGTACACAAAATCTTTCTTTTTCCGAGCATGAACCCAGTTCTATTTAAGTTTTCACCATTTCAGGCTGCATACACGTTGTAAGCCGATGATGATAAGAACCGCAGTGGCGATAACCAGTGATTGGAAATTAGTATCACTTACCAAATAATAAGTTTGGGAAGTAACTATGTCACTGATTGTCTGGCATAGAATTTCAAAGCCATTGAAAATGTAGAATAATGCACAACAGACAATGGCGCAAGTTACACTGAGTATATCCGATAACCATTGGGCTGGTTGGGGGAGGCGGCGGATAACCCCGCGTGAAAATCCATTGTCCTCAATTTCATGTTTGTTGGCAAGCATGAAATTCTTAATTAATGTATCATCGTTTTCCATCATAACCATTCTGTTTTAAGAAAGTTGTCAATTTTGTTTTTCCGCGTGATAAATGGGACTTGATTGTTCCTGCAGGCATTCCTGTAATCACTGCAATTTTTTCTATCGGAAGATCTTCCATAAAAAATAAGGTGATGCAGGTTCGCTCTACCTCTTTTAATTGGCTCAATCCCCGATATATGTCCATGTGTTCACCTACTTGCCTTTGTTCTGTTTGGTAAACAGCGTCTATTTCCCAAGTTTCCAGTCCGGACGTTTCTTTTTTGCTGCGAATATAGTCATAAAATATATTATAAGCAATACGGTAAAGCCATGTGGAGAAACTGGACAAATTTTTAAATGAAGCCAAGTTGGTGTATGCTTTTATAAAAGTTTCCTGTGCCAAGTCATCGCTGAGCTCTGTATCTCCCAATGTTTGGTGCAGGAAAAAACGCCTGATGGGCGATTGGTACTTTTTGACCAAAGTATCAAACGCCCGGGTGTTTTTAAAGACCACCACTTGTGCTACCAACGCTATGTCGTTGATTTGGCTCATTTTTATTCTTCGTTGTAGGGAGTGTCTATATTGTTCTTTATGTTTTGTGTTTCTTTGGTCTCTTTGTTACGTCCCAGTTCAATATTTTCAATTTTCATTGATCTGACTCCGTTTTCATCCTGGTTTATTCGGGTAGGAGGGAAAGGATCATCTTTTTTCTTTTTGTGTGGAGTGGTAGTGTAAGCTATCAATACTTGTCCCAACCCCATACAGAAAATAAGGAATCCGATAGCTGCCAATCCTTCTTCTTCTGTCAGTACCCAAAGGAATACTCCCAAACCAATGCCTAAGAATATATTCTTGATCCCCTTTGTCATTACAGCATTTCCTTGTTCTTCGGGGTCATTGAACAGTTCGGCCGGAATGGTTCGTCCTGCTGCCAGAGCCTCTGCAGCCAGTTTGTATTTGGCTTGTTTGTTCTTGTACCTGAACCAAAGTACAATAGCTACGATAAAGAAAGGGAGTCCACAACAGATGATGAGTGCGACAATTGCTACCGAAGTAGGAGGACCGCTATTCCAATCACCGAAATCCGAACTAATGTCATGCATGGCAGCATTCTGATCTTCATCTACATCTTGCAGGTCGCTTATAACGACTGTATCCATCCGAGTGCTGTCAAGGGCTGAAGGTACTAATTTGATTGTTTTGGCATGGGTTGCGAAGCAAGTCCCTATGAGTAAGGTCAAAATAAAAAGTAACTGTTTCATGTTTTTATATCTTTATTATTGTTTTCTGCTAGTTAGACGGAACGAATAAGGAAATAGGTTGCAAATAGACAGAAAATTTTCTGATAATCCCAAAATATCATCGTATTTTTGTAACATAAAAAGGAAGGAACATGAAATTACCATCAGAATTTGAAGCAAGAACCCTGGAATGGATGGGAGAAGAAACTTATCGCGCGTTGGAAGCGGCTTTGCAGACGGAGCCTCCTGTCAGTATTCGTGTCAATCGTACGAAGTGGAGTGGGGAAGTTGCAGGAGAACCGGTACTTTGGGCATCTGCAGGGGTTTATTTATCGCAACGGTCCACTTTTACATTCGATCCGTTGTTTCATGCTGGTTGCTATTATGTGCAAGAAGCATCTTCCATGTTTGTGGAACAGGTATTACGCACTTATATTACCGGACCTGTAGTGATGCTCGATTTGTGTGCTGCTCCCGGTGGCAAGTCTACTCATGCGCGTTCAGTTCTCCCCGTAGGTAGTTTGTTGGTGGCTAATGAGGTGATGCGTAACCGTTCTCAGGTATTGGCTGAAAATTTGATAAAGTGGGGAAATGCAGAAGTTGTGGTGACGAACAACGATCCGGCCGATTTCACTTCTTTGACAGAGGTGTTTGATGTTGTCTTGGCAGATGTGCCTTGTTCCGGTGAGGGGATGTTCCGGAAGGATCCTGTGGCTGTAGAGGAATGGAGTACGGACAATGTGCAGGTTTGTTGGCAACGTCAGCGTAGGATTTTAGCGGATATATGGCCGGCTTTGAAACCCGGTGGTCTGCTGATTTATAGTACCTGCACTTATAATAGGGAAGAAGATGAGGAAAATGTGGCTTGGATTGCTGATGAATTGGGTGCGGAGATACTGAAAGTGCCAGTGGCGTCGGAATGGGGGATAATAGGAAATTTGGCGGGACAGGATTTTCCTGTTTATCGTTTTTTGCCTCATAGAGTGAAAGGAGAAGGATTTTTCTTGGCTGTATTGAGGAAGAGTGCTGCCATTTCTCATGTTGTTCCTTGTATTCGTTGTCAGGATGACAAAGAGAAAATAACAAAAAAGAAGAGAAAAGGAGAAAAGGGGAGCTTGTCTCAGGTTGTTCCTTTTCCCAAAGAAGTAAAAAGTTGGTTAAAGCAGGCGGAGGATTTCCGATTTGAGGTAAGAGGCACGAAGGTGATAGCCTTCCCCAATGTCCATCTTTCAGAATATGATCTGTTCCGTCAGGAATTAAAAGTTGTTCATGCGGGTGTTACTATAGGTGAGTTGAAAGGAAAAGACGTTATACCGGATCATTCGTTGGCAATGAGCACATTGCTGAATCATGATGGTTTCTCTCGTTTTGAATTGACCTATGAACAGGCTATTGCTTATTTGCGTAAAGAAGCGATCACATTGGATGCTTCTGTTCCGCGTGGTTATATACTTTTGACTTATAAAAACATTCCATTAGGATTTGCCAAGAACATTGGCAATCGGGCTAATAACCTCTATCCGCAGGAATGGCGTATCCGAAGCGGTTATTTACCCGAAGAACTTTCTTTTGTATGCTAAAAGGAGCCATAGATTTGTTCGGGAAGATTGTGCATATTGTTTTTCATAGACTGGCGCAATGCTTCTCCGGGTACAGACTTGTTTGTATTCTATAATATACAAATTTGTTTGGCTTCGTACAAGGAAAATGTGATTATCAGAAAGGCTTCCTGTAGGTACACCCGTTTTTCCATTCTGAGCAGCCATACGCGGTTTTTCCTTTTATAATCGTTCCTTTGCCACATAGCGGGCAGGATTTTCCCACCAATTCGTTATCGGATGGGATAGTGGGAGCGGGCGTGGCTGAAGAAGCGTTTTTTCGTGAGGTTCCGGCCTTTTTTTTCGGCTGTTTGACCGTAGAGGTTGTTGCAGTTTTCGTTGCTGTTTCCTCTATTGTGGTGACGCGGCGGTTTGTATTATCACTTAAAACGCTGTATACTATTTCACTTACCATTTGCTTTAATTCATTTAGAAAAGTCGTTGCATCATAGCTTTTCTTTTCTATTTCACGTAGTTTCTTTTCCCATATTCCCGTTAATTCGGCGGATTTCAACAGTTCTTCGCGAATTAGTCCCACCAGTTCTATTCCGGTAGGGGTTGCGATCAGATTTTTACGTTCTTTACGGATATAATGGCGTTTAAATAGGGTTTCAATAATGGCTGCACGTGTAGACGGACGTCCTATTCCATTTTCTTTTAATGCATCGCGTAGCTCGTCATTATCTACCAGCTTACCGGCAGTTTCCATAGCGCGTAGTAAAGTTGCTTCTGTATATGGCCGTGGGGGTTGTGTCCACTTCTCGTCCAGTTTGGGCAGATGCGGCCCGCTTTCTCCTTTCACAAAAGCGGGCAAGGAGTGTTCTTCGTCATTTTCACGGGCTTCTGCATCGGGATCGGTCATACCTTCTGGCAGATTGGTTTGTGGTTTGGCAAAGATAACGCGCCATCCGGGATCTAGAATCTGTTTTCCTGTGGCTTTGAATTCTATACTGTCAGCTTCGCCTATTACGGTAGTAGTGGCAAACTTGCAGTCGGGATAGAATACGGCAATAAAGCGGCGTGCTACCAAATCAAATACCCGTTTCTCCATTTCTGTCAGATTTACAGGAGGTTGTCCCGTAGGAATAATGGCATGGTGATCCGTTACTTTTGAATTGTCAAATACTTTTTTGGACTTGATGAGCTTTTGTCCTGCCAACGGAGCGGTAAATACTGTATATGGAGTTAGTCCCGCCAAGATATTGGGACATTTGGGATAGATGTCATCGCTTAAGAAAGTAGTATCTACACGAGGATAAGTCGTCACTTTCTTTTCATACAATGACTGGATAAGTTTTAGAGTTTCGTCAGCTGAATAAGCAAATTTTTTGTTACATTCCACCTGTAGGGAAGTCAGGTCAAAAAGACGGGGAGGTGCTTCTGTGCCTTGTTTTTTTGCTACTTCTGTCACGGTAAAAGGAACATTTTTGATACGTTCCATAAGTGCCTGTCCGGTAGCAAGATCGGTGATGGGAGGAATTCCCCTGTTCCCTTCAGCCTTTTTGGCTTTCTTGGGGTTCTCTTTAGCATCGCTTTCTTCCTGAGCCAGTTCCTCATCGCTTTTGCGGATGATGGCAGAGAATGTGGTTTCCCGGTATAAAGTAGCCAGTACCCAATATTGTTGAGGAGTGAAGTTCTCTATTTCTTGCTGACGCTTTACTATCAGTGCCAAAGTCGGAGTCTGCACCCGTCCTATCGATAGAATTTGTCTGTTTTGTCCGTACTTTAAGGTATAGAGCCGGGTGGCGTTCATGCCCAATACCCAATCGCCGATAGCACGGCTTAATCCAGCTTCGTATAAAGGTTGGAATTCTTTTTGATCTTTTAGTTTGCTGAATCCTTCGCGTATGGCTTCTTCAGTCAAGGATGAAATCCATAGACGTTTCACCGGGCAGTGTGCTCCTGCTTTCTGCATGACCCATCGTTGAATAAGTTCTCCTTCCTGGCCGGCATCACCGCAATTTATAATTTCATCGGCATTTTGCATCAGTCCTTCTATAATACGAAATTGTTTTTCAATGCCCGGATCGCTGATTAGCTTAATGCCGAAACGAGGTGGAATCATAGGAAGGCTGGACAGACTCCATGCTTTCCATGAGGGAGTGTATTCATGAGGCTCCTTCAAAGTACAGAGGTGTCCGAATGTCCAGGTAACCTGATATCCGTTTCCTTCTATATATCCGTCTTTTTTGGTTTTTGCTCCCAGTACATCCGCTATGTCACGGGCTACGGAAGGTTTTTCGGCAATACAAACTATCATATTTTTTTTCGTTTCTGTTCAAATAGGATTGCAAAGGTAATAAAAACCTCGGAAGAGATTTTGTTTTGTCTTTATTAGTTCTTCTTTTATAAGAATTTAAAAGTAGGTATCGGGGGCTTTAAGGTCATTTCAGTGCAAATGGGCTGTTAGGTATGGTTTTTCTGTTATTTGCTGTTTGACGAATGTCTTTTGAACTTTTCTCTATGATTTCAGTTTCTTTTCAGAATCCTATAAGAATTTTGCATCAAAAAGAAACTATAAAACAATGTAATTATGAAAAAGAATTGGATGTTATTTTTATTTTTCGCAGCTTTTGCTGCACTAACTTTTAGTGGTTGTAGTGATGATGACAATAGTGATGTTCCTGAAAACACACATTTGGTTTCAAAAGAAGTACAGGCTGCATTTAATGCAAAATATCCGCAAGCCAAAGACGTGGAATGGGAGCTGAAAGGTGATTATGCTGTAGCAGATTTTTATTGGGATGGTGGAGAGCATTCTGCATGGTTCAATCCGTTATCGGCTGCCTGGTATATGACAGAAACAGATGTTCGTTATGAAAATCTTCCCGAACCTGTACTTGCTGCCCATAAAGCAGGCAAATATGCTGATTGGCGGGTGGATGATGTGGATAAGTTGACTCGTGAGGGAATGGAAACTCTTTATGTCATTGAGGTGGAGAAAGGAGAATCCGAGCTGGATTTGTTTTATTCGTCTACAGGTATATTGGTAAAAACTGTTGTAGATACCGGACACGAAGAAGATTATGATGATTATTTGCCGCAGCCTGATGCAAACGGCATTATAGCTATTGTCAAGCAGAAATATCCCAATGCGACAATTGTAGAAATAGAACGTGAAAAAGGTTTGCAGGAAGTTACTATTTTAGATGAAAACAGAGAGAAAGAGGTTTATTTCAATGAGCGGAACGAATGGATGGGAACAAGCTGGGATGTACAGGTGGCAAATTTACCGGAAGCGGTAAAAAAATCGGTTATGGAAAAATATTCAGATTATGTGATAGATGATGCTGATTATGTGGTGACACCTGATAATGAATGGTATATACTTGATTTGGAAAACAAACAGATCGATAAAGAGCTTAAAGTAAAGATAGATAAGGACGGCGTTTGGTTGTAATTTTATTATCCCCTAGGCTATGCTAGGTAAACAGGCGGATGTTTCATAGGGCCGGACAGCTTTGGGGTTTTTAAACATTATGATTTTTGTGGCAGGCAGTTGAAGTGTGAATTTGTATTTCTGTTATACATTTTTTGTGATTTTGATGAGAGAGTAAAAGATGAATGTGGAAAAATAGATTTGTATGATATACGATATTCAGTTACATTTGCATTTAGAATAAAAAATAGCATGATGGAAACAGGATTAACTTATACTTCGACTGTTGTCGTTTCAAAAGAAAATGTAGCTGCCACCATGGGTAGCGGCGATTTGAATGTGTTTGCCACTCCCGCTATGGTGGCGTTGATGGAGAATGCTGCCATGAGTGCCGTGGCAGATGAGTTGCCTGAAGGTTCCACTACAGTAGGGGCCATGATGAACACTACTCATATCAAGCCCTCGGCTGTGGGAGACACGGTTTCGGCTACTGCCGTATTAAAAGAGGTGGAAGGCAGAAAACTTACTTTTGAAGTGCGGGCGCAAGATAGCAAGGGCGTGATTGGAGAAGGTACACATGTACGTTATATTGTGGACAAAGAGAAGTTTATGAGTAAATTGTCTTAATAATTATTTGAAATTATGCCACAACTGAGAGCTTCCCTTCTTTTGTGATTCTGAATATTATTTGTTCCGATAACGGGAAATCAAGTAGAGGAATGAAGAACGTGCTTTAATAAAAAATATTTAAGGAGAGCAAAACGAATGACAATCTGAAAAAGAGTGTCATGGAGTTCTGCCCTCCTTCTTTTATTCTTGCAGCGCCAAGATATATTCGTATAACTTCTTATAAAACGGATGTTTCGTCAGCGTAGAGGCATCTCCTAATATAATAAGTTTCATGCGTGCACGTGTAATTGCTACATTCATTCGTCGCAAGTCATTTAGAAAACCAATCTGTCCCTCTTCATTTGCACGTACTAAACTGATGAGGATAACGTCTCGTTCCTGTCCCTGAAAACCATCTACCGTATTGATGGTGATAAGGTGTCGGTAAGGCTTGAAGAAAGCATCTCGTTTTATCAGTTGACGGAGATATTGTACTTGTGCTTTATAAGGAGAAATCAGTCCCACATCAATCCGTTCTTCCAGAAAACGGTCTTTACCTATTTTATTGATATAGTTGGTAAGTTGGGAAATGGAGAGTGCCGCCTCCTCTTTATTGATACGGCCGAAGCTTTCACCCACAAACTCTTCGTTGCATTCCATTCCTTCCGTATTTATCCATTCTATCGGTGTGTCATAGTCCAATATACTCCGATATTTTACTTCGGGAGCTGATTTCAGTTCACCCTGATAGAACCATTCTGAAGAGAAACGCATAATTTCGTCATTCATTCTATATTGTACCTTTAACAAGGATACAGTGTCGGGTTTGTTGTCTGCAATCTCCTGCATCAGTGTCCGGTCTAATCCTCCACGAGCTGCTTCCATGCATTTAATGGTAGGAGGAAGCTGGCAATAATCACCGGCCAGAATGACACGGTCTGCTTTGCGTATGGCAATCCAGCAGGCAGGCTCTAGAGCTTGTGCGGCTTCGTCTATGAATAAGGTACTGAATTTGCGTCCTGTCAATATTCGGTTGGCGGAACTTACCAGTGTGCAGGCTATCACACGTGCTTCGCCGAACAATGCTTCGTTGATGCGAATTTCCAGTTCGGTGGCACGGTCTTTCAGTGAGTTTATTTTCTGTCGGATATTCTCACGTTCCGCTCCTTTGCGCGAACGTCCGTAGAGCTCGCGTATTGCTTTTCGGATACTCCATAATTGCGGATAATCGGGATGGCTTTCAAAACGGCGTTCATAGGTAAAAGCAAGCATTTTGTCATTGACGCGGGTGGGATTACCAATACGGAGAACGGGAACACCCCGGTCCACCAGTCTCTCGCTAATCCAGTCTACAGCCATATTGCTTTGTGCGCAAACCATCACTTGATTTTCCCGGTGAAGGGTCTCGTAAATGGCTTCTACCAATGTGGTAGTCTTACCGGTTCCGGGCGGACCGTGGACTATAGCAACATCTTTGGCATGCATCACTTTATTTACTGCTTCCTCCTGCGTATTGTTTAACCAAGGGAAACGGGTGAAGCCGAAACTGAAAGTTTCCGCCTTTTGGTTGCCATGAAAAATCTCACGTAACTCTGCCAGACGATTCCCTTTTGCCTTGAGGACTTGTCCCAACGCTTCGAACATCAACCGGTAACTGGTTTCATCAAAATAAAGCTGTACTCCCAATTGTAGCTCGGTTGCCTGTATGCTAAGCAATGCATCTGCCGAGGGGAGAACGATTACCATTCGGTCTTCGTCCACGTAGTTGACAGTTGCCGTAAAATTGAAATAATGTAATTGGCCTGATGCATTTTGCGTAAAAAAGCATACCGGACGGCCGAATTCAAATACATGTTCTATGTCTTTGTCTTCTTGCCTTTCAACTTCTACAACCAATTGGTTCAATGAGTTATAATAGCTTCTGCCTGCCGATATAGGATACCAGCACATACCCCGTTTCACTTTGCGCCCGATGCCCATTGCTTCAGTCTGTTGCCTGAAAGTCTCTTTTTCGTAATCATATTCTAATTTTAGTAACAACTCTTTGCGTTGTAGTTTGTTAATTATATTAGAAAGGGGTATATGTTGGTTCATAATGATGCTTTTTTCTATAAGAATTGCAAAGATAATAATAATCCTTTAGGTAGGACTTTATGTTTTATTTTGTTAAACGTATTATAGATAACACAAGAATTCAAATATTATTCCTATATTGCCAAAAATAAAATAGATTTAAAACTGTAATAATTATAAATAGTAAAAGGTATGGTATATGACTTGGACATGTTAAGGGGCTTTTATGCTTCTTTCGAAAAGAAGATAGGTCGGGTAAGAGCCGTGTTGCAGCGTCCGCTGACATTGGCTGAGAAGATTCTGTATACACATCTTTATGATGATGCTCAACTGAAGAATTATGAACGTGGCGAGGACTATGTGAATTTCCGTCCCGACCGCGTGGCTATGCAAGACGCGACGGCGCAAATGGCATTGTTGCAATTTATCAATGCAGGAAAGGATTCCGCTGCCGTACCTTCTACCGTGCATTGTGACCATTTGATCCAGGCATATAAAGGAGCGGGCCCGGATATTGCAACAGCTACGGAAACCAACCGTGAGGTATACGATTTCTTACGAGATGTTTCTTCGCGTTTCGGTATCGGGTTTTGGAAACCGGGAGCAGGAATCATTCATCAGGTGGTACTCGAAAACTATGCTTTTCCCGGGGGAATGATGGTGGGGACGGATTCTCATACCCCCAATGCCGGAGGATTGGGAATGGTGGCAATCGGAGTCGGTGGTGCCGATGCTGTGGATGTAATGACCGGTATGGAATGGGAGTTAAAGATGCCGAAACTGATTGGAGTTCATTTGACCGGAAGCTTGAACGGATGGGCTTCGCCAAAGGATGTGATTCTGAAATTGGCCGGTATTCTGACCGTGAAAGGTGGAACGAATGCCATTATAGAATATTTTGGAGAAGGGACAGCTTCACTTTCGGCAACCGGTAAGGCTACTATTTGCAATATGGGTGCAGAAGTGGGGGCTACCACATCCTTGTTCCCCTATGACGACCGGATGGCTGTGTATCTGAAAGCTACCGGAAGAGAGTCTGTAGCAGAGATGGCCGGAAAAGTGGCAAATGATTTACGTGCCGATGCTGAGGTTGTTGCCAATCCTTCTGCTTTCTACGACCGTGTGATTGAAATTAATTTGTCCGAGTTGGAACCTTATATCAACGGGCCGTTTACACCGGATGCCGCAACACCTATTTCAGAGTTTGCCGAAAAGGTATTGGTTAATGGTTATCCGCGTAAGATGGAAGTCGGGCTGATAGGTTCATGTACCAATTCATCTTATCAGGATTTAAGTCGGGCTGCTTCCATTGCCCGTCAGGTAGCTGAAAAACATTTGGCTGTGGCTGCTCCTTTGATTGTCAATCCGGGTTCTGAACAGATTCGAGCCACCGCCGAGCGTGACGGGATGATTGATGCTTTCCAAAAGATTGGGGCTACTATTATGGCGAATGCTTGCGGTCCGTGCATCGGACAGTGGAAACGCCATACCGATGATCCTGTCCGCAAAAACTCGATTGTCACTTCTTTCAACCGTAATTTTGCCAAACGTGCCGATGGTAATCCGAATACACATGCATTTGTGGCTTCTCCTGAATTGGTATTGGCTCTGACTATTGCCGGTGATTTATGTTTCAATCCGTTGAAAGATACGTTGATAAATCAAGAAGGCGAGAAGGTGAAATTGAGCGTTCCCGAGGGAGATGAATTGCCGTCGGCAGGTTTCACTCAAGGTAATCCCGGTTATTTGGCTCCTGCCGGTGCACAGGTAGAAATTAAGGTGAATCCCGAATCACAGCGTTTGCAGTTATTGGCTCCGTTTCCGGCATGGGATGGAAAGGATTTTACGGATATGCCTTTACTGATTAAGGCTCAAGGTAAATGTACCACAGACCATATTTCGATGGCAGGCCCGTGGCTGCGTTTCCGTGGTCATCTGGAAAATATTTCGGATAATATGCTGATGGGGGCGGTGAACGCTTTCAATGGTGAAACGAACAAGGTGTGGAACCGATTGACAAATACCTATGAGAGTGTATCGGGCGTGGCTAAGCAATATAAAGCGCAAGGCATCGGGTCTATGGTAGTTGCGGAGGAAAATTATGGAGAAGGTTCCAGTCGTGAACATGCTGCTATGGAGCCTCGTTTCCTGAATGTAAAGGTTATTCTGGCGAAGAGTTTTGCCCGCATCCATGAAACGAATCTGAAGAAGCAGGGAATGTTGGCGGTGACCTTTATAGACAAAGCGGACTATGACAAGATTCAAGAACATGATTTGATTACCGTCAGCGGATTGGCGGACTTTGCTCCCGGAAGAAATCTGACTGTGACTTTACACCATGAAGATGGCACTCAGGATCGTTTTGAAGTACAGCATACTTATAATGAACAGCAGATAGGTTGGTTCCGTGCCGGCTCTGCTTTAAATGCAAGATAAAAGATGAAAAAGACAGTACCTTATATTACAGGAGACGGAGTGGGAGTAGAAATCACTCCCTCCATGCAAGCCATAGTGAATGCAGCCGTGAAAAAGGCATACGGCAATGAACATGAAATAGAATGGATGGAAGTGCTGGCAGGTGAACGTGCTTTCAACGAAACAGGTTCCTGGTTGCCGGATGAGACGATGGAGGCTTTCAAGAAATATGGTGTGGGCATAAAAGGTCCGTTGACTACTCCGGTAGGAGGTGGTATCCGTTCCTTGAATGTGGCTTTGCGCCAGACGCTGGATTTGTATGTGTGTCTGCGCCCCGTACGTTGGTTCAGCGGAGTGGTATCTCCGGTAAAAGAACCTCAGAAGGTGGATATGCATATTTTCCGCGAAAATACGGAAGATATTTATGCAGGTATAGAATGGGAAGCAGGTACGCCGGAAGCTGAGAAGTTTTATCGTTTTTTGCATGATGAAATGGGAGTGGCTAAAGTGCGCTTTCCCGAAAGTTCTTCGTTTGGCGTGAAACCGGTGTCCAAAGAAGGAACGGAACGTCTGGTACGTGCGGCATGTAAATATGCTTTGGAGCATGGCTTGCCGTCAGTGACGTTGGTGCATAAAGGAAATATCATGAAGTTTACTGAAGGCGGCTTCAAGAAATGGGGATATGAACTGGCGGAACGTGAATTCGGAGATGCCATTGCGTCAGGCAAGTTGGTGATAAAAGACTGCATAGCCGATGCATTCTTGCAGAATACGTTATTGATTCCCGAAGAATATTCGGTGGTGGCTACCTTGAATTTGAACGGAGATTATATCTCGGATCAGTTGGCTGCCATGGTAGGCGGCATCGGAATTGCTCCCGGAGCGAACATCAATTACAATACCGGTCATGCCATTTTTGAAGCAACTCACGGTACGGCTCCCAATATTGCCGGAAAGGATGTGGTGAATCCTTGTTCATTAATCCTATCGGCTGTCATGATGTTGGAACATTTTGGCTGGAATAAGGCGGCGGAGCTGATAGTGAATGCCTTGGAATCCAGTTTTGGCGAGGGACGTGCCACACATGACCTTGCCCGTTTTATGCCCGGAGGTGTCTCGCTTGGCACGTCGGCATTTACAAAAGAAATAATAGAAAGAATAAACTCCTAAAAACTCACGGATATGAAGAAAGAATATATCATTTACAAACTCTCCGAGGATATGAAGAATGCAACCCGGATTGAGAACGAATTGTTCAAGAAGTTTGATGTAAAGCGCGGATTGCGTAACGAAGATGGCACCGGTGTTTTGGTAGGGTTGACCAAGATAGGCAATGTAGTAGGGTATGAACGTATTCCCGGCGGAGGATTGAAGCCGATTCCCGGCAAACTTTTCTATCGTGGGTATGATTTGGAAGATTTGGCACATAGCATCATTAAGGAGAAACGTTTTGGTTTTGAGGAGGTGGCTTATCTGTTATTGTCCGGTCATTTGCCTGACAAGGAAGAGTTGGCGTCTTTCTGTGAGTTGATTAATGACAATACTCCGTTGGAACAGAAGACCAAAATGAATATCATTGAGTTGGAGGGAAATAACATTATGAACATTCTGGCCCGTAGCGTGCTTGAAATGTACCGTTTTGACCCGCAGGCGGATGATACTTCGCGTGATAACCTGATGCGTCAGAGTATTGACTTGATATCCAAGTTTCCGACCATTATTGCATACGCTTATAACATGTTGCGCCATGCCACGTATGGTCGTTCGTTGCATATCCGTCATCCGCGTGAAAAACTGTCTATCGCAGAAAACTTCCTGTATATGTTGAAAAAGGATTATACGGAACTTGATGCGCGCACGCTTGATTTGCTGTTGGTACTTCAGGCTGAACACGGAGGTGGTAATAACTCTACTTTTACCGTCCGTGTAGTTTCGTCCAGCCGTACGGATACTTATTCGGCCATCGCCGCAGGTATCGGCTCGTTGAAAGGTCCGCTTCATGGAGGGGCAAATATTCAAGTGGCGGATATGTTCCATCATTTGCAGGAAAATATCAAGGATTGGACCAATGTGGACGAAATTGATACTTACTTTACCCGTATGTTGAATAAGGAAGCGTATGATAAGTCCGGTCTGATTTATGGTATCGGCCATGCGGTCTATACGATATCCGATCCTCGTGCTATTTTGTTGAAAGAATTGGCTCGTGACTTGGCAAAAGAAAAAGGTAAGGAGGAAGAATTTGCTTTTCTGGAATTGTTGGAAGAACGTGCCATCGCTATGTTCGGAAAGATTAAGAATAACGGCAAGACTGTTTCCAGCAATATTGATTTCTATTCAGGTTTCGTATATGAAATGATTGGTCTGCCACAGGAAATATTTACACCTTTGTTTGCGATGGCTCGTATTGTGGGGTGGTGCGCACACCGCAATGAGGAGTTGAATTTTGAAGGAAAACGTATTATTCGTCCGGCATACAAGAATGTGTTGGAAGAACTGGAATATGTGCCTTTGAAGCAGAGGTAATTGGCAAGCACGGATAACATGGGTTTACACGGATTTTTCTGTGAAATTCATGTTATCCGTGTCTGAAGAATAATATCATCGATGGTTTTACTGTCACTTTCTCGCATTTTATAGTCTTTTTCCACAAAAACTATCTAAAATATTTCTCCTCTCTCGAATTTTCTTTAAATTTGTTAGTGACTAACTAAATCTAATAAAAGGAGGACCGAGTATGGAACAACAGACTTTTGACTTATTACTTCTGACAATGTCTGCATTAGCGGTTGTTGTTTTTGCAGCCCTTTATTATGTACGTGCCGGCTATGGTATGTTCCAAACTTCCAAATGGGGAATTTCGTTAAACAATAAACTAGGTTGGATATTGATGGAAGCGCCGGTGTTTTTCGTCATGCTCTACTTATGGTGGAATAGCAGTGTGCGTTGTAGCGCTGTGCCTCTTGTCTTTTTCCTACTCTTTGAACTGCATTATTTCCAGCGTGCCTTTATATTCCCTTTCTTGATGAAAGGAAAGAGCCGGATGCCTATTGCCATTATGTTGATGGGAGTGGTATTCAATGTGTTGAATGGTTTTATGCAGGGCGAGTGGCTTTTCTATCTTGCTCCCGAAGGACTTTATTCGGATGCATGGCTTAATACTTCTTCTTTTTGGGCAGGACTGGTTCTGTTTTTTGCAGGTATGGGAATTAATATTCATTCGGACAGTGTGATCCGTCATTTACGTAAACCGGGCGATACTCGTCATTATTTGCCACAGAAAGGAATGTATCGGTATGTCACGTCAGGTAATTATTTCGGAGAATTATTGGAATGGGTAGGTTTTGCCGTACTGACTTGCTCACCGGCTGCTTGGGTATTTGTTCTGTGGACATTTGCTAATTTGGCTCCGCGTGCCAATTCGATTCGCAATCGTTATCGAGAAGAGTTTGGAGCACAGGCTGTGGGTGGCAGAAAACGAATGATTCCTTTTGTTTATTAACCGATTAGACTATAAAATTATAAAAGTCATGATAGATTCTAAACTATTTACTCCGGCATCCATCGGGCCGCTTACTTTGAGAAATCGTACGATTCGTTCGGCGGCTTTTGAAAGCATGTGTCCGGGCAATGTACCTTCACAACAGTTATTGGACTATCATCGTTCGGTAGCGGCCGGGGGAGTAGGAATGACTACAATCGCTTATGCTGCTGTAGCTCAAAGCGGTTTGTCTTTTGACCGACAGCTGTGGATGCGCCCTGAGATAGTGCCGGGGTTGAAAGACATAATCGATGCCATCCATAAGGAGGGTGCGGCAGCCGGTATTCAGTTGGGACATTGCGGAAACATGTCTCATAAAAGTATTTGTGGGGTAACTCCCGTAGGAGCTTCTTCCGGTTTCAATCTTTATTCTCCTACATTTGTACGCGGTTTGCGTAAGGACGAACTTCCGGCGATGGCAAAAGCTTATGGTCGTTCTGTCAATTTAGCACGTGAGGCCGGCTTTGATGCAGTGGAAATTCATGCCGGACATGGATATCTCATCAGTCAGTTTCTCTCTCCTTATACCAATCACCGTAAAGACGAGTATGGCGGTTCGTTGGAGAATCGTATGCGTTTTATGGATATGGTAATGGAAGAGGTGATGCAGGCTGCAGGTAGCGATATGGCAGTATTGGTGAAAATGAATATGCGTGATGGCTTTAAGGGAGGTATGGAAATAGACGAGACCATGCAGGTAGCCAAGCGGTTGGTGCAAGATGGTGCACAGGCGTTGGTCTTGAGTGGAGGTTTTGTAAGTAAAGCTCCAATGTATGTCATGCGCGGTGAAATGCCTATCAAAACGATGACTCATTATATGAATTGCTGGTGGCTGAAATATGGAGTAAGAATGGCAGGCAAATGGATGATTCCGGCCGTACCTTTCAAAGAGGCCTATTTCTTGGAAGATGCTCTGAAATTCAGAACCGAAATAAAGGATATTCCGTTAGTATATGTCGGTGGGTTGGTTTCGCGTGAAAAGATTGATGAGGTATTGAATCATGGTTTTGAATTTGTGCAGATGGCGCGTGCTTTGCTTAATGAACCCGGTTTTGTCAATCGTATGCGTGAAGAAGAAAAAGCGCGGTGTAACTGTAAGCATAGTAACTATTGTATAGCACGAATGTACACTATTGAAATGGCTTGCCACCAGCACTTGCGGGAAGAGCTGCCGGCAAGTTTGAAAAAAGAAATTGAAAAATTGGAGAAGAAATAAGTGTTTATATATAAAAGCAAGAGTGGAAAAAATGAGTAAATTAGCTGTTATAACCGGTGCCGACGGAGGAATGGGAAAGGAAATAACTCGTGCCGTAGCCGAGGCAGGGTATCATGTCATTATGTTGTGTTATACTCTTTTTAAAGGAGAAGAACGTAAGAATCAGATGATATTGGAAACAGGAAACAAGGAGATAGAAGTACGTCAGGTCGATCTGTCTTCTATGGCGTCTGTTATCAATGTTGCAGACGGACTGTTGGGGCGTGGAAAACATATTGACCTTTTGATGAATAATGCCGGAACAATGAGTACTCATTTGATGCAGACTGAAGACGGGCTGGAAAGAACAGTGGCGGTGAATTATGTTGCTCCTTTTCTTTTGACTATGAGATTATTGCCTTTGATGGGAAAAGGAAGCCGTATTGTCAATATGGTTTCGTGTACTTATTCACTTGGGCATATCACGTCCGATTTTTTTTCCCGTGGAAAGTCAGGTAGCTTTTGGCGTATTCCTATTTATAGCAATACCAAGTTGGCTTTGTGGCTGTTTACGCGTGAACTGTCGGAAAGGGTGAAAGACAGCGGAATTACAGTCAATGCCGCCGATCCGGGAATTGTTTCTACCAATATCATCCGTATGGATATGTGGTTTGATAAACTGACAGATTGGTTTTTTCGTCCTTGCATCCGTACTCCTAAAGAAGGTGCGGCAACAGCTATTCACTTATTGCTTGATGAAGAAGTGTCGGAGGTGACCGGACAAATGTTTGCTTCTTGCAAACCGAAAAAAGTAAAAGATAAATTTATGAATCATCCGCAGGCCAAACAACTTTGGGAGGACACGGAGAAATATATAGAGCAGCTTCGTTTGGAAGAGTCAATTATATAAATCTCCGAGTTGGGGGATTGCAACAACTATGGTTAGTGCCTGTCTTTTTGAACCGTTTGTTCAGCCAGCATCTGTTCGCGGCTCTTACTTTGAGTGGCGATGTACACTCCTAAGAATACCAATACGACGGCCAGTCCTTTTGCCGGTCCGAAAGTACCCATGCCCAATAAAATAGAGACAGAAGTACCGACAATCGGTTGTACATAGTTATACATACTGATAACGGTCGGACGCAATGTCTTTTGTCCTATCATCATTAAAATATAGGCAAAGAATGTGCCTCCCAAGATAACAAAAAGGACGCAGCCCCACGTGGTGGTGGATATCTCGTTAAATTGAATAGCCGAAACTTCGTGATAGGAGAATGGAATAAAGCAGATGGCGGCATATGTGAACATCCATTTCATTAATGTGAAGATATTATATCTGCTGATTAATCCTTTAAAGATAGCCAGATAAAAAGAAAAACTTATCTGAGCAGCCAAGCACAACAAGTCTCCCGGAATGCTTCCGGCATTATCATCTGTGGAACCTTGACTACTCATAATCAAAGTTAAAGCCCCAATGGAGCCTAAGAAGATGCCGATTACTTTCTTTCCGGTTACCGGTTCCTTCAAATAAATGGCTGCAACAATCATGGTTGCAATCGGTGCGGTGGTTGTTACGATGGAAGCATCGATGGGAGAGGTCAGTGATAACCCGAACGTAAAACAACCTTGATTAAATACGATACCCAATAGTCCGGCAAAGAACAACATCATCAAGTCATGAGGCTTTACTTGTTCTTTGGGTGCGAAAATAGATGCAATCCAAAAACAGACTGCTCCTCCCGTCATTCGAAAAGTTGCCAGTGAAAGTCCTGAAATTCCGTTCTCTAAAGCTGTTTTGCCGATAGGAGACATTAATCCCCACATTATGGCAGCGCCCAGCAATGCCAAATGTCCTTTATACTTCTGAATAGCCATATCTTTTTTACCTTAAATAACAGTACAAATGTAGGTGTTTCTTTTTATATTTTCTATCTTTGCTTTATAGTAAATTTATATAAAATGAAAAAGCAGGCTGATTATATTAAGCGTATCGAGATAAAGCGGCTGTGGGGACGTAAAGATATCTCGTGGGAACTTCGCCCTGATGTTAATATTCTGAGTGGGGTGAATGGAATAGGTAAAAGTACTATTCTGAACAGGTCTGTAAATAGTTTGAGTGCTTTGGAAGGGGGGGCTTTAAGTAATGGCTCTGCACCGGGGGTACATTTTGTTTTTTCTCCTGAAGATGCTACGCAAATTCATTTTGATGTTATCAGAAGTTTTGACCGACCATTGATTCATTCCGAGTTGCTTGAAAAAATGGCGGATAAGAATGTGAAGACAGAGCTGGACTGGCAGCTTTATCAATTGCAGCGCCGTTATTTGGATTATCAGGTGAATATCGGTAATCGTATTATCGAGTGTCTTACTTCCGGTAATCCCGAAGACCAGATGCGTGCTGCCCAAATGTCTTATCCTAAGAAGAAATTCCAGGATTTAATGGATGATCTTTTCGGAGAAACGGGAAAGAAGATTATTCGTCAGAGCAATGAGATTTTGTTTGAACAAGACGGTGATACTTTATACCCTTACCAACTTTCTTCGGGTGAAAAACAGATATTGGTTATTTTGCTTACTGTCTTGGTACAGGACAAGAGGCATGGAGTGCTGTTTATGGATGAGCCTGAGATTTCTCTTCATGTGGAGTGGCAACAACGTCTTATTTCATTAATTCGTGAATTGAATCCGAATGTACAGATTGTACTCACGACTCATTCGCCGGCTTTGGTCATGGATGGATGGCTTGATGCCGTTACCGAAGTGAGCGATATAACACAATGAATTTAACTAAACGACACGGCTATGGGAAAGAGATTATCCGACAACCTTTCTTCTTTATATATCGGTGCGGCGAATAGGTTAAAGCCCAAAAAGGCAAGACGAAAAATTGTGGCTTATGTTGAAAGTTACGACGATGTCTCTTTTTGGCGTACCCTATTGGGAGAGTTTGAAGATGATACTCGTTATTTTGAAGTAATGCTCCCTTCCAAGACCACTTTGGCGAAAGGCAAGAAATCTGTATTAATGAATGAACTAGGTTCACAGTTGGGGCAGAATATGATTGCCTGTGTAGACAGTGATTATGATTATTTACTTCAGGGTGCTACCCATACTTCCCGCTATATTATCAATAATAAGTATGTTTTTCATACGTATGCATACGCCATCGAAAACTATCAATGTTATTCGGGAGCTTTGCATGAAGTGTGTGTCATGGCTACTTTGAATGACCATCCGTTGGTAGATTTTGTTGCCTTTATGAAGATGTATTCACAGATTGCCTATCCGCTTTTTATTTGGTCGGTGTGGTTTTATCGGAAACACATATTATCCGAGTTTTCATTGCTTGATTTTTGTTCGTTTGTCAAGTTGGATCAGGTAAGTGTTTACCGGCCCGAGCGCAGTTTGGAAAATATGAGCCGTCGTGTAAGGCGGAAATTGCAGGAGTTGGAGCATCGTCATCCCAAAGCGATAGGAGAGATAGAGGCAATGAAAGAGGAGTTCGCTCAATTGGGAGTATATCCGGATAATACTTATATGTTTATTCAGGGGCATCATATTATGGATAGTGTAGTGATGAAACTGTTGACGCCTGTTTGTAATGTTCTTCGTCGTGAGCGTGAGGCGGAAATTAAAGAACTTGCAGAGCACGATATGCAGTTCCATAATGAGCTGACAAGCTATCAACGTCGTCAGCTAGGAGTTGATATAGTACTCCGCAAACATACTAGTTATAAAGAATCTCCGCTTTATAAAAGGTTGGAAAGTGATATCAGACGCTTTTTAAAGCATATTGATTAATACTTATCTGTTGGTTTTCGATATAGCTTTAGCGATAAAGTGATCGATAGAATACTTTCCGGGCCCGGCTATGTACATCAGAACAAATACCACAAGATAGATAAATGTCAGTTCTTTGACAGAGAACGGGTCATTGCCGTGAATTACAAAAAATGCCATGCCCATTGTGAAAATCATAGGAATCATAGCAAGACGGTAAAGGAATCCGAAGATAAAAGCCAGTGAACAGGCCAGTTCGCCAAAAATGGCCAAAATGAGAGACATTTGGCTTCCTACTCCCAAAGGATCCGGGAAACTTTCACTCATGGCATCGAAGTTTGCCCATTTTTGTACTCCGTGAGACATTAATAATACACCGAATAAAATGCGTAATGCCAATAATAGTAATGACATGGCTGTGCTGTCCGGTTTTGAGGGAAATAAGAATTTATAAATAACAGACATAAATTAGGCTTTTAAAGTTTATACTATTTATCTATAAAAACGTAAAAAACGGATAATTGTTCATTTTATTCTTCGGCTGTCTCTTTAGGGATGGTTATTTCATTGCCGTCTCTTGTGGCAATATAGTGAGGAGACATAATCTCAATGCCTGCCTTATTGAAGTAATCCTGTATGTTTTGGTGTAGAACAGAATAAATGGCGGCCATTTTGTCTGCATCTTTTATATAGGCATTAACCTGATAAACCGGATACCAATCACTTAATGATGTTTCCAGTACAAATGGTTCCGGATCGGCCTGTATTCCCGGAGTGGCCAAAGCAGCATCAATAAGTAACTGATGTACTTTCCTTCAAGGTGCATCATAGCCGATGGTTACTTCCGAATGAATGATTAGTCCGTATGTTCTTGCCGATTTCGATGTACGGATTCGGGTTACGAAAGCCGTTTTTTTTCACCACATTTCCTGTTGTCTCGTTCAACTTGATACGGTCTCCCAGTTTGAAGGCCTTATATAAGTAGTGATAAAGCCTTCAATGATATTACCGATGACAGTACTCGAACCGAGTGAGATAATCAGACCGACAAATACGGAAATCCCTTGGAACACACCGGAATCAGCCCCCGGCAGGTATGGATAAATCATGACTATCATAAAAGCGTAGAGCAAGAACCGTATGATATGGAAAGTCGGTATGGTCCAGTCGGAGTAGAAACCGTTTATTTTCAGTCTCTCAGAGTCAATCTCCGTTGCCAGATAACGCAAACCTTTTATCACATACCTGATGGTTCTTTGATGAAATGTTTTCACTATATCTGCTGTTTGTATATATTTCCGTCCTAATCAATCAAGCAATGGAATCAGTTCCTCTGCTTTTTCGATGATGTGTGCGGGATGAAGAGCTTCAAGTTCTGTTCGCGGTCTGAATCCCCAAGCCACTCCCACGGCAGTGACTCCGGCATTGTGTGCCGTTTGCATATCGACATTGGAATCTCCTACATACAGCACTTCTTCTTTGGTGACTCCGGCTGTGGCAATGATATCATTTACAATAGAAGGGTCCGGCTTGGCAGGTATTCCTTCCCTTTGTCCCAATACTTCCACAAAATTTATTTCGGGGAAATAGTGTGCAATCAGTTTTCGTGTAGCAGCTTGATATTTGTTGGACGCCACAGCTATTTTTCTTCCGTCATTTTGTAAAGCCAGTAATAGTGCTGCTATACCCGGGTAGGGACGACTAAAATCCGCGTTGTGTTTATCGTAATAAGGGACAAACTGAGAACGGATTTTTAAAATATTTTCTTCGCTTCTTTCGTTCTCGGGCAATGCTCGTTCAAACAGTTTGTTGATTCCGTTTCCTACAAAGAAACGGTAGGCATCCGTGTCATGAATGGGATAGCCATAGTACTGTAAAGCTTGGTTGGTAGCGGCAGCCAAATCAGCTATTGTATTCAGCAATGTGCCGTCTAAATCAAATATCACAAGTTTCTTCATATTTGTATTTCTTTTAAAGGATAAATATAAAAAGCCCCCGTTAAAGGACGAGGGCAGCCTAAATGTTTTCACAACGGAATAATCCTTATTGTGATTTGCTTCAAATTAGTATTGCAAAACTATGAAATAAATATGTAAAGAACAAGTGATTATCAGAATAATTTGATAACTTTGAAAAGTTTTGATAAAAATATTGGATTATGAAAAATATACTAGGACTTGATTTGGGTACCAATAGCATAGGTTGGGCAGTAGTAAATGGAAGTGTCAATGACAATGGAAGTGAACAATTGGTTAAAATACAAGCTTCTGGAAGTCGTATCATACCTATGGACGCAGCTATGATAGGAGATTTTAATAAAGGTAATTCTATATCTCAAACTGCCGAAAGAACCAGATTGCGTGGAATTCGTCGTTTAAGCGAACGATATCTGCTTCGTAGAGAACGGTTGCATAGAATTCTTGATATTTTAGGATTTTTGCCTTCTCATTTTGCTCAAGATTTAGATAGGCATGGTAAAATAGTTAAGGGTAAGGAACCTAAATTGGCTTGGCGTAAGAATGAAGCAGGTCAGTTTGAATTTATATTCCAAGATTCATTTAAGGAAATGCTGGAGGATTTTAAGCTAAATCATCCGAATCTGATAACAGATGATAAAAAAGTACCTTATGATTGGACTATCTACTATCTCCGTAAAAAGGGATTGACTTCTAAAATTTCAAAAGAAGAATTGGCGTGGATATTATTGAATTTTAATCAAAAGCGTGGATATTATCAATTACGTGGTGAGGAAGAGAAAAAAAATGATAATGTTATGATTATTAATTCAAAAGTGATTGATGTTGTTAAGGCAGAGAAAGATAAGAAATATGAAAAATATTGGTATAATGTACTATTGGAGAATGGTTTATTGTATCGAGCTGCATTTTATAATGATATTTCTTTTTGGAAAGGACATACTAAGGAATTTGTTTTAAAAACTATTAAATTAAAGAGTGGGGGTACAAAACAGGAATTATCTTTTTTACCATCTTTTGATGAAATAGAAAAGATGGAGAAAAAGCAAAAAGATAAAATGTACTTCAAAATAAAATTGAAAACAGAAGCGGATATTGATCAGACTCATAAGACTGTAGGTACCTATATTTATGATACGCTTTTAGGAAATCCTAGTCAGAAAATTCGTGGAAGATTGGTGAGAACCATTGAGCGTAAATATTATAAGGAAGAGTTGAAACTGATTTTGGATAAACAGAAGGAATTCCATCCGGAATTGCAAGATAGAGCATTGTATGCTGCTTGTGTTGAAGAACTATATACAATAAATGAAGCACATCGGAATAATATTGGTAATCGGGATTTTACTTATTTGTTTTTAGAGGATATACTCTTTTATCAGCGTCCTCTTAAAAGCAAAAAATCATTAATAGACAATTGCCCTTATGAGGAGAATCATTGCCTTGATAAGGAAACAGGAGAGATAAAATCTTTTCCTGTAAAATGTATTGCTAAATCACATCCGTTATTTCAAGAATTTCGTTTGTGGCAATTTATAGTAAATCTGCGTATTTATAGGAAAGGCTTGGCACAAGATGTGGATGTTACAAATGAGTTATTGAAGACTGAAGAAGATTATGTTGCTTTATTTGACTGGTTGAATGGTAAAAAAGAAATTGATCAAAAGGCTTTTCTGAAATATCCGCTTTTTGGACTGAAAAAAGAGGTAGAGAATTATCGTTGGAATTATGTACAAGATAAACCTTATCCATGTAATGAAACCCGTTCATCGATGTTGGCGCGGCTGGAGAAATGTGATATTTCTATTGAATTCCTGACAAAAGAGAATGAGGAAGCTTTATGGCATATATTATATTCGGTTGAAGATAAGAATGAAATAGTAAAAGCTTTGCAGAAATTTGCGGATAAACACGACCTGAATGCTTCTTTTGTTGATGTATTCCGGAAATTCCCACCTTTTAAAAAAGAATATGGTTCCTATTCGGCAAAAGCGATTAAAAAATTATTGCCTTTAATGCGTATGGGAAAATATTGGAGTGAGAATTCAATAGATAAAGGAACGCGTGAACGGATTGATAAGATAATAACAGGAGAATATGATGAGAAAATAGAAAATAGAGTGAGGGAGAAAGCAATTCATCTTGCTGATGTTTCTGATTTCAGAGGTTTGCCTCTTTGGTTAGTGTGTTACATTGTTTATGGTCGTCACTCTGAAGCAAAAGAAATAACCCAGTGGAAATCTCCTGCTGATATTGATTCGTATTTAAAATCTTTTAAGCAACATTCATTGCGTAATCCAATTGTTGAGCAGATTATTATTGAAACACTACGTGTTGTTCGTGATATTTGGAAACAAGTGGGAAATATTGATGAGATACATGTGGAGTTGGGGCGTGAGATGAAGAATCCGGCTGACAAGCGGAAGAAAATGACACAGCAAATGTCTGAAAATGAGAATACCAACTTGCGTATCAAATATTTGCTCACGGAATTTTTGAATCCTGAATATGAGGTTGAAAATGTTCGTCCTTATTCGCCAAGTCAGCAGGATATTTTGCGTATTTATGAAGAGGGTGTTTTAAATAGTGTCTCCGATTTACCGGAGGAAATATCGGATATATTGAAAAAGTTTACAGAAACAGATTTGAAGAAGCGTCCTTCAAGGTCAGAAGTTTTGCGTTACAAGCTTTGGCTGGAACAGAAGTATCGTTCTCCTTATACCGGTGAAGTGATTCCATTAGGTAAATTGTTTACGTCTGCATACGAAATAGAGCATGTCATTCCTCAATCATGTTATTTTGATGATTCTTTTAGTAACAAGGTGATTTGTGAAGCGGAAGTCAATAAGCTTAAAAGCAATTTATTGGGACATGAGTTTATTGTGAAGCATCATGGGGAGATAGTAGAACTTCCTTTTGGAAAAAAAGTAAGGATCTTCACTGTGGATGAATATGAGCAATTTGTGAAAGATAACTATTCGCGTACTCGTGGTAAAATGAAAAAACTTTTGATGGATGATATTCCGGAGGAGTTTGTTACTCGTCAGCTGAATGATAGTAGGTACATCAGCAAAGTTGTAAAGTCCCTTCTTTCCAACATCGTTAGAGAAAAAGGAGAGGAAGAAGCAATTTCAAAGAATATAATTCCTTGTACCGGAGGAGTTACGGATCGTTTGAAGAAAGATTGGGGAATAAATGAGGTTTGGAATAAGATTATACTTCCTCGTTTTCAACGACTCAATGAGTTGACCGGCACAAATAAATTTACAACTAAAAATGTTGGGATTCAAGAAATTCCGACAATGCCTTTGGAATTGCAAAAAGGTTTTAATAAGAAAAGAATAGATCATCGTCATCATGCAATGGATGCCATAATAATAGCGTGTGCAAATAGGAATATTATTAATTATTTAAATAATGAGTCGGCAACAGCTAAGGCTGAATTATCCCGATATGATTTGCAGAAACTGCTGTGTGATAAAGCTAAGACTGATAATAACGGTAACTATAAATGGGTGATCAGAAAACCGTGGGCATCGTTTACACAGGATACATATTTGGCTTTGGAAAATATAATAGTCAGTTTTAAGCAAAATTTGCGTGTTATAAATAAAGCGACCAATCACTTCTTGCATTATAATGAAGAAGGCAAAAAGATCTTTGTGAAACAGGGAAAAGGGGACAACTGGGCTATACGTAAATCCATGCATAAAGATACGGTATTTGGAGAAGTTAATTTGCGTAGGATAAAGACTGTAGCTTTAAATGAAGCGATGAAAAATCCTCAAAGCATCGTTGTGAAAGACTTCAAGAGAAAATTATTGGAACTTTGGAATTTAGGATTTGACGCGAAGAGAATAAAGAAGTACTTTGAAGATAATAGAGAAACTTGGAGTGATATAAATCTGTCTAAAATAGAGGTTTACTATTTTAGTAAAGATACTAAAGATCGATTCTTTGCTACTAGAAAACCGCTGGATACTAGTTTTGATAGAAAGAAAATAGAAAATAATATTACTGATACGGGTATCCAAAAAATATTGTTACGTCATTTGGAACTGAAAGATAATAATCCGGATATTGCTTTTTCGCCGGATGGTATTGATGAAATGAATCGTAATATTATTCAGCTGAATAATGGAAAGTATCATCAGCCTATCATTAAAGTTCGTTGGTATGAACAGGCTGATAAGTTTGCAGTAGGTCAAACAGGTAATAAATCTTCTAAATTTGTAGAGGCTGCGAAAGGAACAAATTTATTTTTTGCTGTATACGAGTCGAATATTTTAGATAAAAAGACGAATACTATAATAAAGAAAAGAAATTATGCTACCATTCCACTGAATGTTGCAATTGAACGGCAAAAACAAGGTTTACCTGTTGCACCGGAAGATGAGAATGGTAATGACCCTATTTTTGTATTGTCACCTAATGATTTGGTTTATCTTCCTACTGCTGCTGATTTAGCTAATGGTATTATTGCCCAGCCTTTGGATAGGGGAAGGATTTATAAGATGGTAAGTTGTACGGGAAATGAAGGACATTTTATACCTGCGAGAATAGCGAATCCTATTTTACAAACAATAGAATTAGGTAGCAATAATAAGGCGCAAAAGGCATGGACAGATGAAATGATAAAAGAAATATGTATGCCTATAAAAGTTGATCGTTTAGGAAATGTCTTAGAATCAAGTAGTTCACATAAAAAATAATATATCCTTATTTTATGGAAGAAAACAAAGGACAAATTCTTTTATATCAAACGGTAGATGGTGAGTCAAGAATTGAAGTAACACTATGCAATGATACTGTTTGGCTGACATTAGATCAAATGGCAGAATTATTTCAACGGAACAAATCAACGATTTCACGCCATATAAAGAATGTTTTTGAGAGTGGGGAATTACAGGAAAATTCAGTTGTTGCATTTTTTGCAACAACTGCTTCTGATGGTAAAATATATCAAGTGGCTTATTATAATTTGGATATGATTATAAGCATAGGCTATCGGGTTAAATCTTACCGTGGTGTGCAGTTTCGAATATGGGCAACACAAATACTAAAAGAGTATTTAGTAAAGGGATTTGTAATGAACGATGAGCTGTTGAAGCGTGCAGGTGGTGGAAATTATTTTGATGAGTTATTATCACGCATACGTGATATTCGTTCCTCAGAAAAGATATTCTATCGTAAAATTCTTGAAATTTATGCTTTGAGCATAGATTATGACCCAAGTACTGAGTCTACTCGATTGTTTTTTGCCACGGTTCAAAATAAAATGCATTTTTCAGTACATGGACATACGGCTGCTGAGGTTATTTACGGTCGTGCAGATGCAGGGAAAGATTTTATGGGATTAACTAATTGGACAGGAGCAGTTCCAAAGCGGAATGATATAGAATATGCTAAGAATTATTTGACAGATGATGAGTTGGATACATTAAATCGTATTGTAAGTTTGTATCTTGACTTTGCAGAATTGCAGGCTAAAAGTCATACTCCTATGTATATGAAAGACTGGATTCAAAAATTGGATGATTTTCTTAGACTGTCAGGAAAAGAATTGTTACAACATGCTGGTACTATTTCGGCTGAATTAGCAAAGAAAAAAGCAAATCTTGAATATGATGAATTTAAGAAACGCATTAGTAATCAGTTATCTCCTGTAGAAATAGATTTCATTGAAAATTTCGAAAAAGAGCAGAAGAAATTGCGAGGTAAGTAATATATTAACCTTTAAAATATGATACTATGATAAAGAAAACACTTTATTTTGGTAATCCGGCTTATTTGTCATTACGAAATAACCAATTAGTAATAAAACTTCCGGAAGTTGAGAAAAGTGATTCATTGCCGGATATCTTTAAAGAACAATCGGAAGTAACGAAGCCGATTGAAGATATAGGTGTCGTAGTACTAGATCATAAGCAAATTACTATTACTTCCGGTGTATTAGAATCTCTATTAGAGAATAATTGTGCCGTTATTACTTGTGATAGTAAAAGTATGCCAGTGGGTTTAATGCTCCCTTTGTATGGAAATACAACTCAGAATGAGCGTTTCCGTCAACAGTTGGATGCATCATTGCCATTGAAAAAGCAACTTTGGCAGCAAACAATTAAGGCAAAAATAGATAACCAAGCATCTGTATTGAGAGTTTGTGTAGGTGAAGAAATGAAATGTATGCGAATTTGGGCGAATGAAGTGAAGAGTGGTGATCCAGAGAATTTAGAAGCACGTGCGGCTGCTTTTTTTTGGAAAAATTTATTTGCAGATATTATTGGCTTCACTCGTGACAGAGAAGGGATTTCTCCTAATAATTTATTGAATTATGGTTATGCTATACTTCGTGCTATCGTTGCTCGTGCTTTAGTGGCAAGTGGGTTGCTTCCTACCTTAGGGATCCATCATCATAATCGTTATAATGCATATTGTTTAGCTGACGATGTGATGGAGCCATATCGACCTTATGTTGATGAATTAGTATTTGGTTTAGTGAAATTGTATGGTGCAAATTTGGAATTAACAAAAGAAATAAAATCACGTTTGCTTGTTATTCCTACATTGGATGTACGTATTAACGGTAAACGTAGTCCGTTGATGGTGGCTGTCGCTCAGACTACAGCTTCTCTATATAAATGTTTTTGTGGAGAAATTCGTCGTATTAGTTATCCTGAACGATAATGGACCGTTTTAGTGAATATCGGATTATGTGGGTACTAGTATTATTTGATTTGCCAACGGAAACTAAGAAGGACAAGAAAGCTTATACTGATTTTAGAAAAAATCTACAAAAGGATGACTTTACAATGTTTCAGTTTTCAATTTACGTCCGTCATTGTGCTAGTAGCGAGAATGCAACTGTTCATATAAATAGAGTTAAATCTTTTTTGCCTGAATATGGACAAGTGGGAATAATGTGTATCACTGATAAACAATTTGCTGCTATTGAACTTTTTTATGGAAAGAAACTACAAGGTGTAACTACTCCAGGACAGCAATTGGAATTATTTTAAAAATAAGAAATCCCGTCTGAAACGGGATTTCTTATTAGAAAATAACTTTGTTTTTAATTTCTGAATATATGTGTAACTAATTGGTAATTAGCTTGTAACATATATTCAGTTGTTTTCAATGGTTCAAAGATACTAATTCGAAAGCAAATCACAACTTGATTTCAAGAAACGTATTAAAGAAGAGGTTGTTTTCAATGGTTCAAAGATACTAATTCGAAAGCAAATCACAACCGGAAATTATAATTTCCAAGCGCTCTCCATGTTGTTTTCAATGGTTCAAAGATACTAATTCGAAAGCAAATCACAACTCAAGCAGGCTTCTTCTGCCGTTATTTCAGTTGTTTTCAATGGTTCAAAGATACTAATTCGAAAGCAAATCACAACTAACTGCTTGGCTTCAATTCCCCGATGTAGGTTGTTTTCAATGGTTCAAAGATACTAATTCGAAAGCAAATCACAACTCAGGCGGAAGACCGCGTACACACCACCCAGTTGTTTTCAATGGTTCAAAGATACTAATTCGAAAGCAAATCACAACGGAAATCGGTATCGTCATACGCATGTGCCTGTTGTTTTCAATGGTTCAAAGATACTAATTCGAAAGCAAATCACAACTCATATTGTAGTGCGTGACCGTATCAACGAGTTGTTTTCAATGGTTCAAAGATACTAATTCGAAAGCAAATCACAACTTTCAGGAACATCTTAGCGAAAAAATGGCGTTGTTTTCAATGGTTCAAAGATACTAATTTGAAAGCAAATCACAACACCCTGCAACATCTAAGTTTGAAAAGATAGGTTGTTTTCAATGGTTTAAAGATACTAATTTGAAAGCAAATCACAATAGTAATTTGATAATAATAGGATTGAAAATTACAAAATGAGAATATAAATAGTTCGTAAGCAATTGATAAATGATACTCATTGCAAAAAGCTTGGGATATATTAGCAAAGTTAGTATTTTTGTCTGCAAACTAATAATAATGCTTATGAACTTTCTAGAATTAGTAAAAGCGCGCTATTCTGCCCGCAAATATGCCGGTCGTTCGGTTGAGATAGAAAAATTGGAGTATATCATGGAGTGTGTACGCTTGGCTCCCTCGGCAGTTAATTTCCAACCGTGGCGGTTTAAAATAGTCACAGATGAACCTACATTAAAGGCGTTGCAGCAATGCTATAAGCGTGAGTGGCTTGCCACAGCTCCCTGTATCATTGTGGCTTGCACAAACCATGAAGAGTCTTGGCATCGTCGTGCCGACAATAAAGATCATGCAGATATTGATATAGCTATTGCGGTGGAACATCTCTGTCTGGCTGCTACCGAGCAGGGTTTGGGTACTTGCTGGGTTTGTAATTTCGATGCTTCTCAGTGCAGCACTGTTTTGGGATTGCCCGAATATATAGAGCCGGCTGTGTTGATTCCTGTAGGATACGCTGAAGACGAACCTGTTGAAAAAAAGCGCAAGATGCTGAATGAAATTCTTTTTTAAGGACTTCGTAATGTCATCGGGCAGATTCAATCTGCCCTTACAGCAGACCAAAGTGTTGTTTTTTCCTGAGTTGATGGCTGTTTTAGGTTTTTGGAACGCTTTCTTTCTTCGTGTATCTTCTTCTTTTCTACTAATTTTGCATATTTTTCAACCCCTTTATTATAAAAATAAAACCGAAATGCCTAAATTTGAGCACTTTTTAGGCTTTGAATAACCTATAAGTGCAGTAAGTACTATTAATAACACTAGATTTATGGAGAACATAGGAGTCGGATTGATGCTGATGGTAGTTGGAATGGCTACTGTCTTTGTCATACTACTCATTGTTATCTATCTGAGCAAGTACCTCATTACTATTGTCAACAAGGTAGCTCCCGAAGAAGCTCCCAGGAAAGTGCCTACTGTAGCTCCTACAACCGATGCAGGAGCTATGGATGCTATTAAGGCGGCAGTAGAGATTTTGACAGCAGGTAAAGGTCAGGTGATAAAAATTGAGAAGCTATAATCCAAAAGAAAAACACATTTAAGGAAAATGGAAAGAGAAGTGAAATTTAGTCTGGTCTTCCGCGATATGTGGCAGAGCGCAGGCAAGTATGTGCCCCGCGTAGACCAGTTGGTAAAAGTTGCCCCGGCCATTATTGAAATGGGTTGTTTTGCACGTGTAGAAACAAATGGCGGTGGTTTTGAACAGGTAAATTTATTGTTTGGCGAGAATCCGAATAAAGCAGTGCGCGAGTGGACCAAACCCTTCCACGAGGCAGGTATTCAGACACACATGTTGGACCGTGCTTTGAATGGTCTTCGAATGAGTCCCGTTCCGGCAGATGTCCGCAAGTTATTCTATAAAGTAAAACACGCGCAAGGAACAGATATTACCCGTACTTTTTGCGGTTTGAATGATGTTCGCAATATTATCCCCTCTATCGGTTATGCCCATGATGCCGGCATGATTTCACAATGCTCCCTATGCATCACTTTTTCTCCGGTACATACCGTGGAATATTATGTAAACATGGCCCAACAGCTTATCGAGGCCGGAGCGGATGAAATCTGTATCAAGGATATGGCAGGTATCGGACGTCCTGTTTCACTGGGTAAAATAGTAGCAGGAATAAAGAAAATAAAAAATATCCCCATCCAATATCACTCTCACGCAGGACCCGGTTTCAACATGGCTTCTATATTGGAAGTATGTCAGGCGGGTTGCGACTATATCGATGTCGGCATGGAGCCGTTGTCATGGGGCACGGGACATGCCGATCTTATCAGTGTGCAGGCCATGCTGAAGGATGCCGGTTTCAAAGTGCCCGAAATCAATATGGAGGCGTACATGAAAGTGCGTTCTCTTATTCAGGAATTTATGGATGACTTCCTCGGACTATATATCAGCCCGAAGAACCGTCTGATGAACTCCTTGCTGATTGCTCCGGGACTTCCGGGAGGTATGATGGGAAGCTTGATGGCCGATCTCGAAACAAATCTTGAATCGATCAACAAGTATAAGGCGAAACGCAATTTGCCGTTTATGACTCAGGACGAGTTATTGATAAAACTCTTCAATGAAGTGGCTTATGTATGGCCACGTGTCGGTTATCCTCCTTTGGTGACTCCGTTCAGCCAGTATGTGAAAAACCTTGCCATGATGAACGTAATGGCCATGGAAAAGGGTAAAGAACGCTGGGGCATGATTGCCGATGATATTTGGGATATGATTTTGGGCAAAGCCGGCCGTCTGCCGGGCAAATTGGCTCCTGAAATCATAGAAAAGGCAGAACGCGAAGGTCGTAAGTTCTTTGATGGTAATCCACAGGATAATTATCCCGACCAACTGGATAAATATCGTAAGATGATGCTCGAAAAGCAATGGGATAAGGGTCAGGACGATGAAGAACTCTTTGAATATGCCATGCATCCGGCTCAGTATGAGGCTTATAAGAGTGGAAAGGCAAAGGAAGACTTCTTGGCGGATGTGAAGAAACGCCGGGAAGAAAAAGCCAATGCAACGGCTCCTGTCGAAGCAGAGAACAAAACAAAGGTATTGACGGTAGATGTAAACGGTCAACCTTATCGTGTCACAGTAGCTTACGGTGCCGTAGACCCTGCTACCCTTAATGCTGCTGCAGGAGGTACTCCGGCGGCTCAAACTGTTGCTCCGGTGGGCGAAGGAAAAGATATCCTTTCTCCGTTGGAAGGAAAATTCTTCTTGGTAAAGAATGCACAGGAAACCCCGAAGAAGGTAGGTGATAAAGTGGCAAAGGGCGAAGTTATCTGTTATGTAGAGGCTATGAAGACATATAATGCGATTCGTGCCGAATATGACGGAACCATCACTGCCATTTGTGTAAATTCGGGTGATTCTGTGTCGGAAGATGACGTATTAATGAAGATATTATAATGGAAGATATATTTGCAAGACTATATGAAATGACTGCTTTCAGCAATATTATTGCCGAACCGCAGTTCCTGATAATGTATGCCATTGCGTTCATCTTGCTTTATCTGGGCATTAAGAAAAAGTATGAGCCGTTATTGCTGATTCCGATTGCTTTCGGAGTATTGCTGGCCAACTTCCCCGGAGGTGAAATGGGCGTAGTCCAAGCCGATGAAAACGGCATGGTAATGGTGAATGGCGTGATGAAGAATATTTGGGAGATGCCGTTGCATGAAATTGCCCATGATCTCGGTTTGATGAACTTCATCTACTATATGTTGATAAAGACAGGCTTCCTGCCTCCTATTATTTTTATGGGTGTGGGTGCTCTGACGGATTTTGGTCCGATGCTTCGTAACCTGCGGCTCTCTATTTTCGGTGCAGCTGCACAGTTGGGCATTTTCACCGTATTGCTGGTAGCCATTTTGATGGGCTTTACACCGAAGGAAGCTGCTTCACTGGGTATTATCGGTGGTGCTGACGGTCCGACAGCTATCTTTACCACCATCAAGCTGGCTCCTCATCTGTTAGGTCCCATTGCCATTGCAGCTTATTCTTATATGGCTTTGGTTCCGGTTATCATTCCTTTGGTGGTCAAACTGTGGTGTACCAAGAAGGAATTGAGTATCAATATGAAAGAGCAAGAAAAGAAATATCCTTCAAAGACAGAAATCAAAAACCTGCGTGTGCTGAAGATTCTTTTCCCGATTGTCGTTACTACAGTCGTGGCCTTGTTCGTACCGAGTGCAGTGCCTTTGATTGGTATGCTGATGTTTGGTAATTTGGTGAAAGAGATTGGCAGCGATACCTCGCGTTTGTTCGATGCGGCATCAAACAGCATCATGAATGCCGCCACCATTTTTCTGGGACTTTCGGTGGGCGCTACTATGACTACCGAAGCATTCCTCAATTGGACAACCATCGGCATCGTGATTGGCGGTTTCCTGGCATTTGCCCTGTCTATTTCCGGTGGTATTCTTTTTGTGAAGATATTCAATCTGTTTACCAAGAAAAAGATAAATCCGTTGATTGGTGCATGTGGCCTGAGTGCTGTGCCGATGGCAAGCCGTGTGGCCAATGAAATAGCATTGAAGTATGACCCGAAGAATCATGTACTTCAGTATTGTATGGCTAGTAATATCTCTGGAGTAATCGGTTCGGCAGTAGCTGCCGGTGTATTGATTTCGTTCTTGGGATAAACGGTATATATAGAAATATAAAGATACGGATGTGTAGAGAATATCGGTTCTTTAGGGGTAAAAGAACAATGAAGTCTGCATAATCCGTATCTTTTTTGTATATTCACTATTTTAAAACATTTGGAGGCGAAAAACTGTTTTAAAACTGCATTCTTTTTGCATTTGTGTGCAAAAATGAGGCATAATTCATTTATTGTTTGTATCTTTGCAAACTAATTTAACACTAATATAGGTATGAGTTACAATTTGTTGAAAGGAAAAAGAGGTATTATTTTTGGTGCATTAAATGAACAGTCCATTGCATGGAAAGTAGCAGAAAAAGCTGTTGAGGAAGGTGCTGTCATTACATTATCCAATACTCCGGTGGCAGTTCGTATGGGTGAAGTTTCGGCTTTGGCGGACAAGCTGCATTGCGAAGTGATTCCTGCTGATGCTACGAGTGTAGAAGATTTGGAAAATGTATTCAAGCGTTCAATGGAAGTGCTGGGTGGCAAGATAGATTTTGTTTTGCATTCTATCGGTATGTCTCCCAATGTTCGTAAAAAACGTACTTACGATGACCTCGATTATGATATGCTGGGCAAGACTTTAGATATTTCTGCCATATCATTCCACAAAATGATTCAGGCAGCCAAGAAACTGGATGCTATTGCAGAATACGGTTCTATCTTGGCTTTGAGCTACGTAGCTGCACAGCGTACATTCTACGGATACAATGACATGGCTGATGCAAAAGCATTATTGGAATCTATTGCACGCAGCTTCGGATATATCTACGGACGTGAACATCATGTGCGTGTGAACACTATTTCTCAGTCACCGACCATGACCACTGCCGGTTCGGGCGTGAAAGGCATGGACAAACTGTTCGATTTTGCCAATCGTATGTCTCCGTTGGGCAATGCTTCTGCCGATGAATGCGCGGATTATTGTATCGTAATGTTCTCCGACCTCACCCGCAAAGTGACCATGCAGAACCTTTTCCACGACGGAGGTTTCTCCAGTGTGGGTATGAGCCTTCGTGCCATGGCAACTTACGAAAAGGGATTGGATGAATATAAAGACGAAAACGGAAATATCATTTACGGATAATCACCGATGATACGCAAAGTTATATTCATATTAGTATGTCTCGTTGCTCTTTCTTCTTGCCATTGGAACGGAGGAAAGAGTAGCGATTCTGCCGAATTGAATATAAAAGTAGCCCGTTATGACCGTTTGTTGTTTGAGTATGTGACTATGAACAACCTTTCGGCACTGCAAAAGATGAATACTGATTTTCCGCAAGCCACCAAGCTCCTGATAGAAGATGTGTTGGCCATTGGCGAAGTGGATGACAATAAGATAAACGACCGTCTGATGGAGTATTATGCCGATACCACTTTATTGGTATTGATACAGGATGCCGAAGAAAAATTCAAGGATATGGGTTGGATAGAGAAGAAACTCACCAAAGGCTTCAAGCAGTTGAAGAAAGAAGTTCCCTCTTTGCCCGTTCCTCATTTCTATGCCCAACTTTCTGCTCTCAACCAGTCGGTAGTGGTAGGAGACAGTATCGTAGGGTTCAGCATAGATAAATATATGGGGGCCGACTATCCCCTCTATAAACGTTTTTACTACGATTACCAATGCCGCAGCATGGAGCCCGACCGCATTGTTCCGGATTGTTTCACCTTTTATTTATTGAGTGAATATCCCATGCCTTGGGGACCCGGACGTACCTTGCTCGATATGATCTTGCACAGGGGAAAAATCAATTGGGTAGTAGCCCGTATATTGGGTTATGAATCATTTGAGAAAGAGATGGGATATGACGAGAAAGAGGCGGAATGGTGCAGGAAGAACAAATCAGCCTTATGGCAAGGTATGCTGGACAACGGACATCTGGATGCTACCGATCCGTTGATTGTACGCAGCTATATTCGTAAAGATCCCTTTATACCGATTATGACAGGTGAGCGAACCCCGGCAAGTATCGGTGTATGGATGGGCATTTTGCTGATAGACGAATATATGAAGACTCATGACGACGTAACCATAAATGATTTATTGAACGATACCGATTATCGCCGCATATTGAGTGAAGTTGATTTCAAGCCCTGATAAGAACAGAATTATGGAAACAGCATTATACCTGTTGCCCGTTACCTTGGGCGACACTCCCGTTGAGAACGTATTACCGGTATACAACAAGGAAATAATCCTTGATATCAAGCATTTTATAGTCGAGGATGTGCGTTCTGCCCGTCGTTTTCTGAAGAAAGTGGAGCGTAGCATTGATATTGATTCACTTACATTCTATCCATTAAACAAGCATACTTCACCCGAAGACATTTCCGGCTATTTGAAACCGTTAATGTCGGGCGAGTCTATGGGAGTTATTTCTGAAGCCGGCTGTCCTGCCGTTGCCGACCCGGGGGCCGATGTGGTAGCCATTGCCCAGCGCAAGAATCTGAAAGTGGTTCCGTTGGTAGGGCCTTCTTCCATTATTATGTCTGTCATGGGTTCGGGCTTTAACGGTCAGAGCTTTGCTTTCCATGGTTACCTTCCTATTGAACCGGGCGAAAGAGCCAAGCGGATTAAGGTATTGGAACAGCGCGTTTACTCAGAAGACCAAACGCAGCTCTTTATCGAAACTCCTTACCGAAACAATAAGATGGCGGAAGATATTCTGAAAAACTGTCGTCCTCAAACCAAGTTGTGCATTGCTGCCAATATCACTTGTGAAGGAGAATATATCAAGACCAAGACAGTAAAAGAGTGGCAGGGAAAACTGCCCGACTTGTCTAAGATTCCTTGCATATTTTTGATATACAAATAGTACTTTTGGTAGTGCTTGTGCTACCACCACCTCACAAAACGTTCGGTTTATCGTCGGTTTTGAAAGGATGGGTGGTAGCAGTAACAGCACTTCTATTTCAAGATAATTTCTTTGATGATCGGCCAGCAAGTATGTTGGCCGGTTATTTGAATCTTGACTGCTTTTATTGTTTTGGCAGCATCCGGTGTAGCCGATGCTTGTCCCAAATCATCAAATTTACCTACTTTCACAAAGTTCTCACCATCTTCACTAATCAAAAGATCGGCCATGGTGATATAATCTTTGGAATCGCCTGTTATGACTTTCACTTCATTTACTTTCATCGGTTCACCTAAAACGATTGTAAAATAATGCTCCGGTCCCACGGACGTTCCACCCCAGAAGAAAGTATTCGATTTACCATCAAAAGCATATTCTGCATGGTAAGGAGGATTTCCCGGAATATTGGTGTCGATATGTGCATTACGAACCAAAGCAGGCTTTTCGTTTGACGGAACAAACTCCTTTTCATTCATGGCATCATCTTCATAATAATTGATACCCAGTTTCTTCATAACAGGATAAAACGTAGTAATACGTTGATAAAAATCATCCCAATTTCTGGCAGAAGGCTCACTCCATAGCACCTCTGACAAGGCACAGATACGCGGATAAAGCATCCATTCCACACGGTCCATAGTAGTGATGCGTTCAGTCCACAAGGCAGCCTGTCCTCCTTTTATCAACGCTTGTTGTTCAGCAGTGACTCCTTCTGATACGGGACTCCACTCATAGACTTTACGGGTAGAGTTTCCTGCATACCCCCAGTCGAAATAGCAACCGTGTTGAGGACACATGATAACAGATATGCCATGTTCCAAGGCAATCTTCTGCTTTTCCACACCATTGTCCCTCCAAATAGTCAATACATCATTCGGACCGGCTGCATGTCTGTCATTGATTTCACCCCAGCCTATCATTATTTTACCCTTAGAACGAATCAAGTCACTCATTTTACGAGTGAAGTAATCCTGAATTTCCCCCGGAGATTTCATTCCTTCGCGTTTGTAAAGTGCCATACATTTGGGACATTCTTCCCAAATATCAGTAGGAACTTCATCCCCTCCGAAATGTATATATTGCGAAGGGAAAATTTCGATAAGTGCATCTATTACATCTTCCGCAAAAGCGAATGACTGAGGATTGCCGATACAAATCATATTTTCATTGCCACGTTTGCGTTTGTTCCAGTCACGTTCCTCGGGAGTAGCTTCGAATTTTCCTCCCCGACAAGATAGCTCAGGCAATGCGGCAAGCAATGCAATGCTATGCCCGGGCAAATCCACTTCCGGGATAATCTCAATTCCCCGTGTTCCGGCATAGGTTACGATTTCCTTCAAGTCCTCTTTGCTATAATATTTTCCGGACAATTCGGGAAAGTCATAATAATAGGTACCTTCTTTTACTAAATCGGGATATTTATCCATAGATAATCGCCAGGCTTGATTATCAGTGAGATGCATATGAAGGGTGTTGAGTTTGAAAAAGGCCATGTGGTCAAGTGTTTCCTTCAATTCATCTACCGTCCAGAAGTGACGGGCACAATCCAGCATCAATCCTCTGTAACCGAATGCAGGCTTGTCCTGTATGGTGAGCACCGGTAATTGAGCATCTTTTGCAGTCATAATCAGTTGGAGTAAACTGGCCAAACCATGATTGACACCTTGTATATCGCCGGCTTCTATTTTAATCCGGTTTTTCTCTATATTCAGCCGATAAGCTTCGGCAGAAAGTGACTCGTCTTTAACGATTACCAAACTACCCTCCGAATCAGTTAACGATACGGTTAACGAGGCTGTTTTTTGCAAGTCTTTCACAAAATTGTCTGCGGTGAGTTTCCACTCATCGGGTACTTGTATGCTTTGTAAATTACTTAATGGAAAAGCACCTTTATGGATTTCTACATTTTCCGCCAGCGGAATAAGGTCTACCTTTTCTACCAATTTGGTTTCACACGAGGTCAGTAACAAAGCAAATGCTGCAATAGCAAGCAGGTTTTTCTTCATAGATTTAATAAGAAACTGTTTTTATGAAATAATCAATATCCATTTGTCAATCAGTTAGTTAATAGTATTTTGTAACTTAAATATCTCTGCTCGAATAAGTTATGAGCTACTATCCAACTAACCAGACTGAAAAACAGTGGCAAGTTATCAAAAATATGGTAGAGCCACAAGGAAGAAGCAGGAAAACTTTGGCTATCATCCACAGGTAAGTGGAGATCACAGTGCATGGTATCCAACCGGAGATAGTGAGGATATTTTTTTTCGTGTTGTCAAACATATCTCCTTTTCCCGTTTTTCAATTTAAGTTTCACCAATACCGGGTTACTGTCTTCTTTCAAATCAGGAAAAGGAGGCTTCGCACCTTCTTCAAAGAATTTGAAAGCATCTACCAACATATAGAGATAACCGTTTTTGCAAAAGAGAGAGCTTATGTTCATCGGTATACTGAAATCAATGGAAGGACAATATTTATCTACATCATTCTTGAACAATTTGGAATAGGTTTTGGCTTTTCCATCAGCAGGACAAAAACCGTGTCCGCTTTTTTCTTCACCTTGAAAATAGGCATACAATAAGCCGTTCTTTAATGCCCATACATCTGATAACTGCTTCTTATTAAGAAGTTCACTCGTGGAGTAATTGTTTACTCCTGCCCAACATATTGTAAACCATTCATAGTCTGCTGCGTCTGGAGACTGTTTTATGATATAGAATGGACGCAAATCTTTCCAGTTTGTTGTGCAAAAGACCGTATCCACATGTACCGGTTTTACCCATAATAATGAATCACTTATAATGCCCCTATAGGCCGGAGCAGCTTGAATAGCAATGCGGGGACCAATTACTTCTCCCTTAATGTCAAAATGGTGGTTCTTTAGCCTGAAAATGACAGAATCCGTATCCAAGTTTCGAACTGTGAAAAAATACAGACTGTCTGGATTAACTTTAGAATGTTGTTCATAAGGAGGATTTCTTATATAACTATAAAGCTCGGTATTTTTCCAAAAGGCAAATATGGCTTTTGATACAGTCTCTAGTTGGTATGGCTCAGTTCCTAGAAAATCACCGTTTAATGAGAATTTCTGATAATCCATTTTACCATAATCTGTAACCAATACATAGTTTTTCTCTATATTAAAGATAGATCGTCCGATTTTGGAGGCAAGTTCTCCCGGCCCTTGTCCTTTCTTGAAGAGTGATTTCACATATTGACCACTTGGGGTATATTTATGAATACCATTACTGCTATCCAAATACAAATTTCCTTCATTATCCTCAACCGGATATGTAAAGACTAAATCGGGAATCAATGGTTCTTCCGAAAATTTTATATATTCTATGCTTTCTACAAAATCAGACAACAGTTGTGGCTCTTCCGAATACTCCGCTTCACTTAAATCAATGATGTGCGGTTTGTATTCCTGCTGTATAGTGTCAGGTTTACTCCCTTTTTCTTGGCACGAAGCCGCCAATAAAAAGAAGAGGATATAGGGTATAAATTTTAGTTTCATTGTATTAAAGGTAGTTTTTATGATAAAATCTATTATTATTTCTTCTTTAAATAAGCCATAATTAATACAGGGTTGTCGTCTTCTTTCAATCCATCAGCTAACGCTACCAGTCTCTCGCTTACCCATTCGCCCTTTTCCTTCTGTTGGGCAATATAATCTTTCAGTTCATAAGGCCATATCCAGCTGACCATGGCGCCATTGTGTACTCCCAGTCTTAACTCAAAAGGTTTTCCACCGTCAATGTCATCAGTCAGATGTTGTGATATGGCAAAAGTATTTCCGTTGGTCTTATCAAGGAAGGCTAATAAATAAGGGGAATGTTTTTTTCGTATACCTTCATAGGCAATAATGTTCATCCATTGCATCACCACATAGCGTTCGGATTCGTATGCATTGAGTATCCTTTTTTTATTGTCTACCAGTTTGGCATATTCACTGTTTTCAGCAAGAAGTTTTTTAGTCTTTTCATCCCCCTTTGCCTGGCGTGATATCTTCACTATTCCTGTGATATGTGTCATATAGTCATTGAGGAAAGCACGTTTGTCCGGCCCTAAATCTTTCATATCAAATTTCCATCTCACTTTTAGTCCATTATCGGTTACTGTGTACATGCAATCGGTAAAGAAATTATAGAATAAGGTATGTCCGTCGTAGTCCGAAAACTCATATTGGATACCTTGAGCATAAACATTGGCCGGCTGATGCAGGCTGCTGTCTAGCGGAATACGTTCGCTATACACAATGTCGAGATTCGTATTCATCCAATATGCAGAATCGGGATAATTGACAAGCATATATAGGCTGTCAGCTGTTGCCATACCTGCCAGGCCTGTCAAAGAACCGCCACTGATCATGCCTCCGCTTGTATATTGTATCGTCTTTTCTGCTCCTGTAAACTTCCCGTTCTTGTCATATTGTATGATTTTGTTTCCCTGTGTATAGAATAAGCCGCGTTTTTCGTCATAAGTAACCATATAGCCCCATGGACTGGTATCTTCTCCCGGTCCGCCTCCCAGTTTTCCTATTTGCTTGACATATTTTCCTTTAGCATCGAATAAGCGTCCGGGAAATGCACACCAATAGGGCTTTACATACTGTAGTAACCCGTTGGTCAAATATATTTTTGTTTCCAAAGGCACATATACGATACTGTCCACCACTTTGGATAATTTCATGGATGGCAGTGCCTTTTCGATGGCATCGCCGATTCTGATGGTGGAATCCAAGACAAAGGCTGTCTCTTCACTTTCATCACTTTGCTTTTTCGACTGGCTTGTGCAGCCTGACAATGCAAGTATACACAATATCAATATGGTGTTTCTCATAAAAAATAGTATTTAAGTTTAGACAAAGATGAATAAAATATTTTTAAGATACAACAAAAGGTTAGTACCCGGATAGCTTTTTAACTATTCTAAAGTACATCGTCCTGAATTCTGACATCCACCAATGATTATGCCGTTTTCTTCCTTCCTCCTTTCATCTATCGCTGAAACGTCCTGTTGATGGTGGTTCCGGTAGTGAATGGACATCGTGCCACCACCCTTTCAGCCTCCTTTCATTTGTAATACTTCTTCCGGCTTTTGAACTTTTTCGATAACGCTTTCATTTACGGTAGTCTAAAAAGAGGTGTAGAAAGTACACAAGGGAATTGCTGAAGACAGCTTGTGAAGGGACTCGGGAAGCACGGCTGAAAGGAGAATGAGGGGATGTGCTGTCATTCTTAACCTATTGATTGCTAATGTATTTTGGCTAATATGTAAGGATGAAGGGAAAAGAAGGAATGACCGACTTGGTGAGGGTGGTTCCATCTTCCCTTACATAAAAACATCACCATCTTTTTTGAAAACATCAAGGTCTTTTTGCCTACGCATCGGGCTACACATACGGTGGCATAAGTCTACACGTATATACGCATCAGGTCACACGTATATACGCATCGAGCTATACGTACGTACGCATGAGCCTGCACGTATATATGTCATAGTGTCAGGCTCCGTGACTTATACTTGAACTGGTTGTTACTTTTAGAGGCTAGTTACTAAATAAGTTGTCACATTCTGTTATTCATTACTAAAACCGTTGTTAGTTTCTTCCCCTTGCTCCTAAGATAGTTGTCATTCATAAAAACAATGGACAAATCTGAGTGTGCTCGGGTTCTCGGTAAAAGTCAATAGGGTTCGATGCCCTATTGACTTTTGTGAGACAATGGCTTAAACCGTCATGTCCCGGGTTCCCGGTATCGCAAATATAGTATTTATTTGTCATATTGAACTTTATTTTTTCCACAATGATTTTCCGGGCACCTCACCATAATATACATCCATCGGTTTTTTCATTCCTATGCTCATATGCGGGCGTTCATTATTGTAGAAGTCAATCATTTCTGCAATCTGTTCCCTGGCCATCTCCTTATCCTTGAACAGTGACATGCCATATATCCACTCTGTTTTCAGGATGCCGTTCATCCTCTCCGCTACCGCATTGTCCGTCGGATTGTAATCTTCGGTCATGCTCACACGTATATGATGAGTGACCAGTGTGTCGATATAGGCATCGCAGGCATATTGTACCCCCCGGTCGGAATGGTGGATTGTACCGCAAAGATTGCCGCCTCCGGCCTGGTTTATGGCCTGTCCCAGTGCCTGTAACGTATATTCGGCATGCAGACTGGGAGAGAGCACCCATCCTAAAACGGCATGTGAGTACATGTCCGTTACAAGATGGAGGTAGCATACGCCCCCTTCAATCCAGATGTAAGTGATGTCACATACCCAGATATGATTCGGGTATTGTGCCGTTACCCCCTTTATCAGATTCGGATACTTCTTGTAAAGATGGTTGGAGTCCGTTGTATGCCTGGGTTTCTTCGGGGACAGCATAAGATGTTCCGAACGCATCAGATGAAGGAAGGCATCCCGGCCCCCGGTTATCTCCCCTCCATAAAGGGAGCGGAGCTCATGATATAATTTCAGCGCGCCGATACCGGGGTCCTTTGAGCGGTAGGAGCAGATGGTATCCAGGAGGGCCGTCCTGATCTGCTGACGGGACAAAAGATTTTTTTTCTTTTTGTAATAGGCCTGGGAGGACATGCCAAACAGTCCGCAAAGAGTTTTCACGCTGAGGTGGGGAAACTCTTCACGAAGGCCGGTAACTATTTGGCACCATCTTTTTTTAAGATGGAAATCCCTTCTTCTTTTTCAGTGAGTTCAATCAGTTTCTGGAAAGCATGGGAACGGAGCTTTTCAAGTTCCAACGCCTTTCGAAGACGCAAATTTTCCTCTTCAAGAAGTTCTTCTTTAGATTTTGGATTCTTTTTCATTTGAAGCTCTGACAGAAGTTCAGGGGACAAAGATAGTAAATCCGAATCAATAGGGTAGCACTTTAGCCAACGGAGAATGTAAGTATGGCTGGTTAAACCCCATTTCTTGGCAGTAGAAATCATTGACATACCGCTACTGAAGTAATCACGGAGAACTTCCAATTTGAAAGTCTCAGAATAAATCTTACGAGATAATTTAGACATAATCTTTCGTCTTTTATGTCTCTAAAAAGGTGTCAACCTAAATCCGTATAAGACAATAACCAGATGCGTACGTACACATTTTAAATCACGATGCATGTTGCATAAAGACCTTGATATTTTAAAAAAACATCAAAGTCTTTTTCAAAAACATCAAAGTCTTTTTAGAAAAGCTCGGCATGTTTTTTATGTAAGAGCAGATTACACCTCTCCCCACCAAGTCGGTCATTACTTCTTTCCCGTTCATCCTTACATTTTTATCAAAACATGCGAATAATCAGCCGGTTAATAATGAAAGAACATCCCCTCATCCTCCCTTCAGCCGTGCTTCCCAAGTCCCTTCACAATCTGCCTTCAGCCTTTGTCTGTCGGAAGAAGTTTTACGAATGAAAGGAGGCTGAAAGAGTGAGAACAAGACATCCATTCATTAGCGGAGCCTCATCAACAGGGCGTTTTAACGAATAATGAAAGGAGAAAGGAAGGTACGAAACGAAGCAATCCGCATAAGAATTGAAGCAGTGCCAAGAGTGGTTAACAATAACACACTGTCTGAAGATAAGAGTTTTATTGAAATGGGAGTGTATCAAAACTAAACCGGCCTATCCAATCTCAGCTGTAGGGGCAGGGGTTGCCTGCCCGAAAACACAAAGTAAACTGTTTTCGGACGAGCAAACCTCGTCCCTACAAACTAAACGACAGCATTATCCACGTTTTGACACACTCCCAAAGAAAATATCAAAAGGCAATTACCCAGCCATACAACTTACCAGTCTAACTGCGACTAACCTGCAATCCTTTGTCAGACAATGTCATATCAACAAAACGAGCACAACTGTTAGGCGGATTTTGAGTCAATATTGCTCTGATTTTAACGGCAGCTTCGGGGTCTTTGGCTACCATATAAAGATAACCTCCTCCACCTGCTCCAGGCAACTTATAACCTAAACAGTAATCATCAATCTTACGAATGATAGCCTCAACCGACGCAGGATTAGTTCCCGAATCAAGAGCCTGATTCTGCTTCCAGCTTTTACCCACCAAACGCCCCATTTCATCGAAGTTTCCACGTTGGATAGCTTCATATAAATCAAATGCATGACTCTTCATGCTTCCCAACAGTGCAAGATGTTCTGTAGAGTTAAGGAACATACTACGTACAATCTCAGCCAAAATTCCCTTAGCAGTGCGAGTGATACCGGTATAATACAACAGATGACACTTCTGATATTCACTACCCGTAAACAAATAATCAGGCAACCAACGAACCAACGGACTTTGCTCCATACCGGCATGAGTTTGAAGAAGCTTAACACCACGAAGGACACCTCCATATTGGTCTTGCCAACCACCTCCCGTAGTAAGCAATTGTTCCAAAATCAGAGTACGGTTGCATATTTCATTCTTATCCCACTTCAAGCCACAGAAATCGGATACCGCGCCAAGCACCGTAGAAGCTAAAATAGAACTAGTACCCAAACCGGAACCTGCAGGAATAGCCGACAATAACGTGATTTCAATACCTGAGCCAAACGCCTTGAGCTGCTCCTCCAATGTAACATAAACATCTGCCGAGAATTCCGGCTGGAAACCGGCCAGCACCAAAGCCGCTTTAGGAATAGAAAAAGGAGAACCAACTTGCATAAAGTCACTCAGTTCTTCATAGGTAGTAACAGTTTCTATTGCTCCCAAGTCTATAGAACGTAAAATAATCTTATATTCTTTACAAGGCTTTACATAAACCTGCAACGGAGGCTGTCCATTCAGTTCAATAGCAATATTCACTACATTTCCGCCTTCATTCAAACAATAAGGAGGAGTATCTGTCCATCCGCCTGCCAAATCAATACGAACCGGACTCCTTCCCCATACTATCTGATCGGAATAAACCGATAAATGAGGCTGCTGTTTTTTTGCCAATGCAGCTGCCGTCAAACCTTCACGCATCAACCCAAAGGCCCTTCTTTCATACTCCGTATAGGTTTTACCACTGAACTGCTGCACCCTGGCCCGAAACATATTGTCGCTTATCCGGGTCATCAATGGCTCAGAAAGCGGCAATGCATCCGGCAATTCCAAATGATGAATGGCAAATTCATGAGCAGCATCATCCAAATTCAACTGATAAAAAACACTACGTTCATAATTACGAGCCAACACAGGCCAGTTCATAACCCGAAAGGAATCACGCTGGGCAGCCAAACGACGAAGATTGGCATAAGCGGAAATCTCATCGGCCGACAACCGGCGAGAACGTTTCCATATTTCCTTACCTTCCTGAAGTTCGGGTTCGGAAATCATCCAACGCATTACCAGCCCCAGCTCTTCTATTGTAGAGCAAACAGGAAACAAACGGGCAGCCTGCAAATCGTGAGCACCGTCTATCTCTTCAACTGCTACTTTGCGACAAGAAAGCCATTCACGCACCGAAATTCCCTGATAAATAGTCCTTTCCTCTGTCAATGCTCCTTTAAAGGTATCATTAAATCCATAGGGGCGAGCTACGTACTCAGCCTCTCCCAAAGGCACCACATCAATACATACCCCCGACGGCACATTGAGTTTCCAGTCATTAGTCGGAACCCCTGTTATTATTGTCTGTCGATGGATGTTCCACTCCTTGCCCACACAGCTGTTTTCTATCCAGATTTCAGAATTGTCAGCAGTAAGACGATATGCGACATCAGCATTCTGCACAAACATAGCCGGATGAGGTTTCACCTTACGATGCATGATTTCACGCTGGTCGTTCACCAAATTCTGAACAGCCAACGTGGAAGAGATTAATTCCCTGCTTGTTCCATAATGATAAAACTCACCTCCGGGCAACGGCAGGATAGCCACACTCAACCCATTCAATTCTTCATCTGCAATACGCGGATGTTCACCCAAGGTCAGTCCGAACTCGGAATACATATCGTAATATGAGAGTTCACCTCCTTTTTTAGAACGTTTTATCAACAAATCAACAGCCCGATCACTCAGCAACCAAATACCGATATCCATCAGGAACAAGTGAGTTTGCATCAGTTTTCCCAACTCCTCGACCGAAGGTTTCTGAAGCATAAAGTCCAATTTATCGGGATTGCTACGCGAAGAAACAAACACCCCGTGATTCTTTGCCAAATTGGGGTCCACCCAAAGCCCATAGCACACAACATCAACATCAGGAATATCCTGAAGAGGTTGACCCGCACGTATATACACATCTCCGCTGGCTATCAATGTGCGCAGAGAAGCCGGAGCCTTCTCCATTATTTGTTCATATAAAGGAAGCTGAAGTGAGAGCAGATTTTGTTCCAAGCGCTGCCCCCTCGCCCATCTAAAGACAGGAATAGGCGTTAATATTTTACCTGACGGAGCATATCCGGGCAAACGCCGACTCTGTCCGCCGGCATGCAACAATATTCTTTTTTCTTCCCTCAGCCATTCCAAAAAGTCTTTATCGGGCGCAATATGTTGTTTGCATGCCTCAAGCAGCCAAGCCGTTCCTCCTCCCGACCCCAATTTACTACCAATAGGATCGGAAGTACAAAACCATTCATCACGATCAGCCTTTTCTATATCATAAAAAAATTCCACCAAATTAGGAGGAAGCGATAAAAGTTTTTTCATAATGCATCTTTGTATTTATAATACGCAAAGATGCTGATTTTCCCCTAACGAGCCAAGCAGAATAAGAAAAATTTAGTCGTTAAAAGCAAATACACGCTCATCCAAAGGCATCACTTCTTTCGATCCGGGCCGGGTCACAGGAACTCCGAAAGGCATCTGTGCTATTAACTTCCAATGCAAAGGCAAATTCCATGCTGCACGCACTTCATCATCTACCAACGGATTATAATGTTGCAGAGAAGCTCCCATTCCGGCATCCTCTAACATAGTCCAAATGACAAATTGATGCATAGCATCGGCCTGCTCCGCCCAAACAGGGAAATTATCTTTATAAGTGGGAAACTGTTCCTGCAAAGCATGAACAACAGACATATCCTCAAAATATAGAATCGTTCCATATCCACAAGAAAAACTACCATCTATTTTCTGTTCCGTTTTAGCAAAAGCTTCCGCAGAAATCCGCTTACGCAAAGTATTTTTTACGATATTCCACAACTTTTGATGAGCTTCACCTGTTAATAAAACAACACGTGTGGTTTGTGAATTGAATGCTGAAGGGACATATTCGACAGCAAAACGAATCAAATCCAACAATTCTTTTTCAGACAACGTGGATTTATTGTCTATCTGATAAAAAGTACGGCGGCTCTTTATAGCATCCTTGAATTTCTTTGTCATATTTAGCATATTTATTATGAGTTATTTTACCTATATAAACAAGCATACAGCAAAAGAAGTTCACTTTCTTTGCTTTTTTCAATACAATCAACTATTTTTGTTAGCTAATTATTAACATTATAAACAACACATTCAATGAAAGATTTTCTTAAATTTACATTGGCTAGTTTGATAGGCGTCATTTTAGCAGGTATAGTGCTCACCATACTGGGCCTTATCACAGTAGTAGGCATGGTAGCCTCATCAGACTCTGAAACCATAGTAAAAGACAACTCGGTCTTCGTTCTTGACTTGAAAGGCAACTTATCAGAACGTGTACAGGAAAACCCATTTCAACAGATAATGGGAGACGACAATGGTTCTTATGGACTAAATGACATTTTATCCTCCATCAAAAAAGCCAAAGAAAACGACAAGATTAAAGGCATCTATATCCAACCATCTTATCTGGCTACTTCTTTTGCATCATTGGAAGAAATACGCAACGCACTTCAAGACTTCAAGGAAAGCGGTAAATTTATCGTAGCATACGCAGACCAATATACACAAGGTATGTATTATCTGGCAAGTGTTGCAGATAAGGTAATCATCAATCCTCAAGGAAACATTTCATGGCACGGGCTGGCATCCCAACCTGTCTTCTTTAAAGATTTACTGGATAAACTGGGCATTGATGTACAGGTTTTCAAGGTAGGCACTTATAAATCGGCTGTAGAACCATTTATCGCTACCGAAATGAGCCCCGCCAACCGTGAGCAAGTCACCGTATTCTTAAACTCTATATGGAATCAATTATTAGATGATGTTTCAGTGTCACGCAACATTTCTAAAGACTCACTTAATGCTTATGCAGACCAATGCATGGATCTCTGTCAGGCAGAAGAATATATCAAATGCGGACTGGCCGACTCAGTGTTATATAAAGACGAAATGATCGCTTATTTGAAACAACTGACCGGACGGAAAGAAGACCAGAGCTTAAACAGCCTTTTCCTTGAAGATATGATAAATGTAAAAAAGAATGTCCCCAAGGATAAAAGTGGAAACGTTGTTGCCGTATATTATGCATCAGGAGAGATTTTAGATGCTGCTTCCTCCAATTCTACCGAAGAAGTCATTGACGGTCAGAAGATGACACGGGACTTACGCAGGTTGCGCGATGACAACAATGTAAAAGCAGTTGTTCTGCGCGTAAACTCTCCGGGGGGAAGTGCTTATGCTTCCGAACAGATATGGCGCGAAGTAGTACGCCTGAAAGAAAAGAAACCGGTTATCGTCTCTATGGGGGATTATGCAGCATCAGGCGGTTATTACATCTCTTGCGCCGCAGATTCTATCTTTGCAGACCCGACAACTCTAACCGGCTCCATCGGTATCTTCGGAATGATTCCTTCGGGAGAGAAGTTATTCAAAGACAAACTAGGGCTGGATTTCGATGTAGTAAAAACTAATAAAATGGCCGATATGGGAGCCGGTTTCGGTCCACTCGCAACGCGTCCGTTCAACAACGCCGAACAGGAAGCACTTCAAAATTATATCAACAACGGGTATAAGTTATTCGTAAACCGTTGTGCCGAAGGAAGAAATATGTCAGCAGCAGATATTGAAAAAATAGCTGAAGGACGAGTGTGGACGGGCGAAATGGCCGTCGGCTTGGGGTTAGTAGATAAATTGGGAGGCATAGATGACGCATTAGCAGCAGCCGCAAAACGAGCAAACGTAGAGAACTACACTATTATCAGTTATCCTGAAAAAGAAAGTCTCTTCATGAATCTACTGAACAGCCAGCGCAAGCACTATGTCAACAGTCAGATGAAAGAATATATGGGCAGTTTCTACAGCTATTTCGAAATATTACAAAACCTGAAAGAAATCAATCCTGTACAGGCACGTATGCCATTCGAATTGAATATTAAATAACTTTTAATGGAGAATAACTTTATCAAAATACATAAGTGGCTATACCCGGTTTCGTGGCTTTACGGAGCCGGCGTATGGATACGTAACAGACTATTTGATTGGGGAATATACAAAGAAAAGAGCTTTGATATTCCGGTAATCTCGGTAGGCAACATTACCGTAGGAGGTACCGGAAAGACGCCTCATACCGAATATCTGATAAAGTTATTGAAACCCAATTATAAAGTGGCAGTCCTAAGCCGGGGGTATAAACGAAAATCAAAAGGCTTCGTATTGGCCCAACCGAATACTCCCGTAAATATCATAGGTGATGAGCCATTTCAAATGAAACAGAAATTTCCCGATATCTATATGGCAGTAGACCGTGACCGTTGTCACGGTATCGAGGAGCTATGCAACGGATATACCGCCCCCGGAACCGAAGTCGTAATATTGGATGATGCTTTTCAGCATCGCTATGTGAAACCGGGAATGAATATTCTTCTAGTGGACTATCACCGACCTATCTGCGAAGATGCTTTATTACCGGCAGGACGAATGCGCGAACCCGAAAAAGGCAAGAACCGTGCTCATATCGTGATAATAACCAAATGTCCCAAGGATATAACTCCTATGGATGTGCGGGTGTTGCGTAAACAGATGGGATTATATCCTTATCAACAACTTTACTTCACAACCCTGAATTATGGCAAATTATACCCTATCACCCGACAGGGAAAAGAGTATCCAATCTCCAACATTCATAAAGATGTACATATATTGCTCGTTACCGGAATTGCATCTCCGGCTAAGTTAATCCATGACTTAAGCCCTTATAACGAACATATTAATCCATTGACATTTAGTGACCACCATGACTTCACACCCCAAAACATGGAAATCATAAAAAGCCGTTTCAGACAACTGCCGGAAGGCAAACGAATGATTATCACCACAGAAAAGGATGCGGTGAGACTGTCATCCCATCCATTGCTGGACGAAAGCATCAAACCATTTATCTATGTACTCCCGATAGAGGTGAGCTTTTTACATGACCAACAAGAATTATTCAACTTAAATATAACCGAATATGTTAGAAAAAATCCAAGAAACCGCAGCCTTTCTGAAAGAAAAGATGCATACTAATCCCGAGACAGCAATTATTTTGGGCACAGGTCTAGGAAGTTTGGTACACGAAATTACCGATAAATATGAAATAAGTTATAAAGACATTCCTAATTTTCCCGTATCAACAGTAGAAGGTCACAGTGGCAAACTAATCTTTGGCAAATTGGGAGACAAAGACATCATGGCCATGCAGGGACGTTTCCATTTCTATGAAGGATATTCAATGAAAGAAGTTACTTTCCCGGTACGTGTAATGCGCGAATTAGGTATCAAAACACTATTTGTATCCAACGCTGCCGGCGGAACTAATCCTGCTTTTGAAATCGGTGACCTAATGATTATCAGAGATCATATCAACTTCTTCCCCGAACATCCGCTGCACGGAAAGAATATCGAATATGGTCCCCGTTTCCCGGACATGAGCGAAGCCTACTCTAAAGAGCTTATCAACAAAGCATTGGAAATAGCCAAAGAAAAAGGCATCAAAGTGCAGCAAGGTGTATATATCGGTACACAAGGACCGACTTTTGAAACTCCGGCAGAATATAAAATGTTCCATATCCTGGGAGCTGATGCTGTGGGCATGTCTACTGTCCCCGAAGTTATTGTTGCAAATCATTGCGGCATTAAAGTGTTTGGAGTTTCAGTTATCACCGACCTCGGCGTGGAAGGCAAGATAGTGGAGGTTTCCCACGAAGAAGTCCAAAAGGCGGCAGATGAAGCACAGCCACGGATGACAACCATTATGCGCGAACTCATTAACAGAGCTTAAAAAAAGAATATGCAAGAAACAAATAGAACAGAAATTGCAACCTTGGGGGAGTTCGGCCTCATCAAACATCTGACTCAGAATATTGAACTAAAGAATCCCGAAACCAAATACGGTGTGGGAGACGATGCAGCCGTCCTCGAATTTAAGGACAAAGAAGTATTGGTTACTACCGATCTTCTGATGGAAGGAGTACACTTTGACCTGATTTATACACCATTAAAGCATCTTGGATATAAATCAGCCATTGTAAACTTCTCAGACATTTATGCCATGAATGGAACTCCCAAGCAGATAACAGTATCGCTAGCTGTATCCAAACGCTTCTGCATAGAAGATTTAGAGCAGTTTTATGATGGTTTGAAGCTGGCCTGCCAACTACACAATGTAGATATTGTGGGAGGAGATACCACATCATCAGTCACAGGATTGGCAATCAGTATCACCTGCATTGGCGAGGCTGACAAAGACAAAGTGGTTTACCGCAATGGAGCGCATGACACAGATTTGATTTGCGTCAGTGGTGATTTAGGGGCCGCCTATATGGGTCTGCAACTGCTGGAACGCGAAAAAGCGGTGTTCCAAGACCAAAAAGAAGCCAATCCCGATTTCTCCGGCAAGGAGTACATATTAGAGCGCCAACTTAAACCGGAGGCGCGTAAAGATATCATTGAAGAACTTGCCCAAGCAGGAGTAAAACCGACTGCCATGATGGATATTTCGGACGGACTTTCTTCCGAACTATTGCATATTTGTTCACAAAGCGATACCGGCTGCCGCGTTTATGAGGAGCGTATTCCCATTGACTATCAGACGGCTGTAATGGCAGAAGAACTCAATATGAATGTCACTACCTGTGCATTAAATGGTGGCGAAGATTATGAACTCCTCTTCACTGTTCCCTTGACTGATCACGAAAAGGTTTCGACCATGAAAGGCGTAAAAGTCATTGGGCACATCACCAAACCGGAGTTGGGTTGCGCCCTCGTCACTCGCGACGGACAAGAATTTGAGTTAAAAGCACAAGGTTGGAATCCATTAAAAGAAAAATAATTCCTACTACAAAATGCTGATAATAAGCATTTTATTTATTATCAGCATTTTTTCTTTATATAATATTTGCAAGATTAGAAAACTTTATCTATCTTTGCAACCGCAAACAAGAAACAATGGTGCCATAGCTCAGTTGGTAGAGCAAAGGACTGAAAATCCTTGTGTCCCCGGTTCGATTCCTGGTGGCACCACTTGAAAGAAAAGCAAAAAGCAGTAAAATCCTGATTTCCAAACGAAATCAGGATTTTTTGTTTTCCCCAGGGATGCAAAAAAACGACAAGAATAGGGGCAGTCCGAAAATCCTGTAGGCAGGCTATGTTAATAAACGAAAGTAAGCTATCTTTTGCTAAATCTGCTTGAAGGTGGGTACAGCGCAGTGTTATGCACTACCATCTTGATATGGTTATCGCTTCGGGCTATTGCGTTCAGGAACATACGTCCTACTACAGTGGAACGTAATAACCTGCCGTATAAAACAGCTTAGTCTAAAGGAAGGAAACGCTTGGTCTGCCCGGGAAAACGACTTATAAGTTCTATAAAGAGAAAAACAGACAGAATCAAGGCATCCATTCCACAATACCTGTCACCGGATGTTGCCTTCTCCAGTTTTCAAACTCTGCATACGTCCGCACTCCGTCCCGAAGAACAGCCTGATAATATTCCACTCCCATGCAATATTCCGTATCCGGCGTTTCATATTTCAAACGCAGAATCGCTTTCCTCGTCTCCTCAGTCAGGACTGCCTTAATCCGTTCAGCCATCTTTTCAAAATAACCGTCATAACGGGAGTACTTCAATATATGAATCATATCCATCTTCCAGGCACCGTTCTCCGGGTCTTCATACCAGGCATGCCACTCGATACATGCTTCTTCCGTATCCAAAAGATTGTTATAAGTTATCCGCTTAACAAACGGGTTTTCCGCCAGCTTCGCCATCGCCATAAAGCTGCCGGCCGGAGTCAGAGGAGAAGAATAAATATGGAAATCCACATCCCGGTTCTTCACTAATAATCCCATATTCAATGAACCCACCAAATTAATCTCTGCCCCGACGGACTTCCAAATATTCATAACATCGGTCTTGTGTATCACTTCCCATGCTTCCCGCTGATTCTTTTCGGCTAATTCCAATATATGCTCCATAAATCTTTTCTTGTTTTTGAAAATGCAAAAATAAAGAAAAACCGTCACATAGAGGCAGGAAATGTGGTCCTATTCTCCTATACGGCAAATCGGTTTAACCTACATATTTTTTTTAGAAATAGAAAACAAAACAATATATGGTAGGTATTATTCTAAAAAACTTTTTTATCTTCTCACAGCAAACAATTCAGCTTCCACCGTCCAATGCTCACCGTCTGTGCGCACCAAACGTTGCCAGTGAAAAGAAGTCTGTGTTATTTCGGAGAATACCCAACGCAGATTGTCATTATTTACCACCGTCTGGACAATTCTGTCTTTCTCCCATCTAGCCTCCAATTGGGTGGCTCCTCCCAATTCCGTATATAAAATATCCCAAGCCAACGTATCCGGATTATACATCCGCACCGTTGTCCCATAAGCAGCATCCGGTTGATAATTAGTCAAACGCTCCTTACGTGAAGGACAGATAAAAACGTCTTGAATAGCCGTTCCTTCCAATATCCACTGAAAAATCCACTCTCCTTTGATATGCCTCTCTTCAGCAGTTCCATAACAATCAATCCATTCAAAATCCCATTCTCCCACGAAATGCCCGAAAAGGTTGTGCTCGGCAGGCACAATATTACTTTTGTTTTTGCTGACCAAAGCTTTGATAAATTCTTTCATACTCTCTATTATATATGAAAACAAATATAGAATAATTCCTTATCATTACCCATTAAAAAGTAAACTTTTCCCTTGCCATGAACAAATTATTTATATATTTGTCGGCATTACTAATTATATATCATTTAAGTCACAAAACATGAAAAAGCTATCATTCATTATTACATTTGTATTTCTGTCCATCCTGTTCGTACAGGCCCAACAGGCTAAATACGTTTTCTATTTCATTGGCGACGGGATGGGTGTTAACCAAGTATTAGGTACAGAAATGTATCGCTCCGAACTAAAAGGAGAGATTGGTATCACCCCACTGCTTTTCACACAATTTCCCTTTGCTACTGTTGCCACCACATTCTCTGCCACCAATGGCGTAACCGACTCAGCAGCTGCCGGGACAGCACTTGCCACAGGCAATAAAACCAAGAACGGAACATTAGGAATGAAGAAAGATTTGGAGACTAAAATAAACAGTGTGGCGGCATGGGCAAAAGACAAAGGATGCCGGGTAGGTATCAGCACAAGTGTCAGTGTAGACCATGCTACTCCGGCCGCTTTCTATGCACATCAGGCACAGAGAAGCAGTTATTATAATGTAGGTCTTGATCTGATTAAGGCCAATTACGACTTCTATGCCGGCTCTGACTTCCTTGATCCTACCAATAAAAAAGGAGGCGATGGAAGCTCGGAAAGTCTATATACCCTGGTAGATAAAGCAGGATACAGCGTGGCACGCGGTTATAAAGACTATCAAAAGAAAGCCAAGAAATCAGACAAAATGATTCTGCTGCAACCATCTTCTGCCACCGATGTCAGTGCTATTCCATACGCTATAGACCGTAAGAAAGGTGACATGACCTTAGCCGAAATAACCCGTGCCGGTATCAATTTCCTGTCCAAAGATCTTTCCAAAGGTTTCTTCCTGATGGTTGAAGGTGGAAAAATAGACTGGGCTTGCCATAGCAATGATGCGGCAACCGCATTCAATGAAGTGGTTGACCTGGACGATGCCATCAAAGTAGCTTACGAATTCTACGAACAACATCCCGACGAGACACTGATAGTGGTGACAGCCGATCATGAAACCGGTGGCATCGTATTGGGCAAAGGCCCCTACACACTCAATCTTCAGGCTTTGAAATCACAAAAAGTCAGCGAAAGCGGCTATACCCGAATCATTAATAATTTAAGAAAAAAATATAAGAACCAAGTATCTTGGGAAGTAATCAAACAATCACTGAAAGATAATTTCGGTTTTTGGGATAGCATCCAATTAAATGAAAAACAGGAAGCGCGATTAAAGAAAGTATATGATGAATCGTTCGGTGGTCAGAAAGTAGATTTACAGAAGAGCGAATATCAGCAGGACGAACCTTTGGCCTCTGAAGCCAAAAAGATTTTGAATGATATTGCCCTTGTAGGCTGGACCAGCGGCGGACACTCCGGCGGCTATGTTCCCGTATTTGCCATCGGTGCAGGTGCAGAGTTATTTCAAGGCCGGATAGACAATACCGAAATTCCGGTGAAAATAGCAGAAGCAGCAGGCTATCCGAATTAATCGAAAGTAAGATAGTGCGATAATCGTTTTAAGTCTTTCTCGGTAAACTCTTCATAAAGGGATAACTGAGAAAGGCTTTTTAATTTATCCTTCTTTCTCCGAAACTCAATAATAACCCGAGCCTGATAATAGTTAATATAAGGATGTGCACGCAGTCTGTCTAACCCTGCTTTATTGGCATTTATCCGATGAATTGGACCATTTTCTACTTTAAACCAATGCTGCATATCAGAAGTAATCCATTTGAGTTCCTGTAATTGACCTACATCATAGAATCCTCCCAACTGATTCCGATAGGCAACAATAGCCCGTGCAATTCCAATCCCTATTCCCGGAATTTTCTTCAGTTCCGTAGTATCCGCCCGGTTCAAATCAATCAAGGTCCCTTCGGGATATTTATAAAAAGCCAACGTATCACGCTTCTCTACTTCCGCATAACGCAAAGTATCAGATTTCTTCTGAAATGATTCGGATATATAAATATAAGGTTCCAAAATATGAAACTGCTCTTCCGTCATTCCATAAATACGTGAAAAAGCTTCCGCAGTGGCAAACTTGCCACCTGCCTGCCTATACTTTATTATATTATGAGCAATAAAAGGAGGCAACCCAAGTTGTAAGAACTCGATGGAATCGGTTAAATTAGGTTCGAACGGTGCTAATATCACCTTCCTTTTTACAACCTCTTTCTTTTTGAATGAGGCATTCCTTTTATGCTCGATTGTCTGAATACCGGCTAGGAACCGTTCTATTTCTTCAAATGATTCCTGACCGGTTTCTTTACTCGATTCTTCTATCAGATAAGGAGAAACCAGCCAAACTCCGATTATCGTAACAATCATTCCAAGCAAGAAAACTATAGCCTTGCGTTCTCCTTTAGAGAAATAGAAAAAATCTTTCCACATTATTGCACTAAATCAAGCCCAATTCATTGATGAAAATCAAGGCAATACCAATGGGTGCAATGAATCTCAGAATAAATATATAGACATTAAAGAAACCCGCTTTCAAAGTACCTTCATTGGTCAACTCAGCATAAGAGACCGAACGCTTCAAATGCCAGCCGACAAATATACATACCAACATTCCACCCAACGGAAGCATAATTTTGGCAGTAACAAAATCCAGTAAATCAAAGAAACCTTTGTCAAACAGCGTATATTTCTGCATCACACCCAATGACAAGGATGAAAGTGCTCCAATCAATATACATCCGAAAGTTACCATCTTGGCCGCACGCCCACGAGTAAAAGCAAACTCCTCATGCAAAAAAGCTGTAACCACCTCATGCAAAGAGATAGTGGATGTCAGTGCTGCCAAAGCCAATAACACATAGAACAATACAGAAAAAACATACGCCAGGAAAGGTATCCCGCTAAATGCTTGCTGGAAGACATTAGGCAGAGTAATAAATATCAAAGAAGGACCGGCATCGGGCTGAATGCCAACCGAAAATGCCGCAGGGAAAATAATGACACCTGCCAATACTGCAACAAATGTGTCGATGACTCCTACACTCAACGCCGTATTCCCCAACTTTGTCTCTTTTCCAAAATAAGAGGCATAAGTGGAGAGACATCCCATCCCCAAGCTCAGGGAGAAAAAGGCTTGTCCCATGGCACCCAAAAATACATCACCGGTCACTTTACTAAAATCCGGCTTTAACAGGAACTCTAATCCCTTTTCCGCATTTGGCAAAGATAATGAACACACTGCAAGCAGGATAATAAGAATAAAAAGTACCGGCATCAAAATCTTAGAGGATTTCTCAATGCCATCTTTCACCCCTTTTACAATAACAAAATGGGTAAGCAATAGAAAGACCACCAACCAAATCAACGGACGAACCGGATCCTGAGAGAAAGCTTCAAAAGCCAGAATAAAATCATCCGGTCTTTTGTTCGCAAATTCATTCGCACCTGCTTCCAAAATATATTCCAGTGTCCATCCCGCCACAACAGAATAATATCCCAAAATTAGAAATCCTGCCAATACTCCTAAATAACCTAACCATTTCCAATGAGTACCCGGTGCTAAAACGGAATATGCTTTACCCGTACTCGCCTTTGAATGGCGTCCTACTGTAAACTCGGCCATCATAATCGGCATGCCTAATACAAGGACACACGCCAAATATATTAAAATGAACGCCGCGCCGCCATGATTTCCCGTTTCGTAAGGGAAACGCCATATATTACCCAGCCCTACTGCCGAACCGGCAGCCGCCAGTATCGCTCCTATCTTACTCCCGAAATTTACTCTTTCGCTTTTTTGCATAAAAAACTATCAATTTATTATAATTCGAAACCTATTGGGGTGCAAAAGTATAAAATTAATCGTACTTTTGCGATGAATAACTAAAATTTTAAAGTATGCTATATTATTTTAGAAGATATCCGCTATCCTTGGTAATTATGGCTGTTATCTTTTACTTATCTTTTTTCACTCCTCCGAAAAGTAATTTGGAAGAGATTCCCAACATAGACAAGTTAGTTCATGTCTGTATGTATGGAGGGCTTTGCAGCATTTTGTGGTTCGAATATTTAAGAACCCACAGAATGATAAACTGGAGCCATATTCTATGGGGAGGTATCCTTGCACCGATAGCCATGAGTGGATGCATAGAGCTGATGCAAACTTATCTCACGACCAATAGAAGCGGAGACTGGCTTGATTTTTTAGCTAATAGCACAGGAGTATTGTTAGCTGTTGTGTTCGGATATTATGTGATCCGCCCGTTTTTGTGGCGTAAGTTCTAAAAAGAAACGCCGGCGATTCTTCACGAACAGCCGACGTAATGATAAAAGTCAAAGTTATATAATAAAGATAGAGAGTCAACTTAACGAAAATCCTTCAATTCATTCTGTAATCTTTGACGTGTAAAGAAAATGCGGCTCTTTACGGTTCCTAATGGTAATCCCAGCTTCTCTGCAATTTCTCTATACTTGAAGCCTGATACATACATGGCAAAGGGGACGCGATAGTCTTTTGGCAAAGCATTGACTACACGGTGAATTTCTTTTAAATCATAAGCACCTTCGGTAGAATCAAATCCACTTTCTTGCGAAAAGTTCAAGTGAAACAGATTGTCTGTCTGGTCAACAAAAGTCTGATCACGTACAGTCTTACGGTAATTATTAATAAATATATTGCGCATGATGGTATACATCCATCCTTTAAAATTTGTATCGGGAGTAAATTTCTCCTCATTATCTAATGCTTTCAATGATGTTTCCTGCAACAGGTCATTTGCTTCTTCTCTATCAGCTGTCAGTTTAAATGCGAAACGGAATAATTCCGATTGAACATTCAGTAAATGCTGTGTAAAGTCGACTGTCTTCATACCATTTTATTTTTAAGTTGTTATTTTTTCTGTTTTTAATTTCTGTTGCAATATTAACGACTTCTTGTAAAAGAGATAACAGAAAAACTAACAACAAAAGGGGCAAAAACTGCCAAGTAACAGTTTTTACCCCCTAATATAACAGTTAACAGGTGGTTGAGAATTAACTTTTATGCACCTCCCTGACCGCCACCGGTACTACCGGAACCGCTTCCGCCACCTTTCAAATCATCATTATTGATACTACGAGCTGCTTTTTTCACCTGCGCTTTTAGCTCACCAAATCTCCAACTGATATTGATGCCATAATAGCGGTTGGGGGATTTACTCTTGCTCCACGAAATAAAAGTAGAAGTCGTAGTAGAATTATCATAAGTATTATATTTACTAAAGATATTAGACGCATTCATAGAGACCGTCAGGCGTTTCTCTTTCAAGAAAGAACGACTCAGGCTAAATCCATAGTAAGTATAAGATGATCCCTTTCCTTGTAATGAAATATAAGGAGTGCCTCCACCGCCATACACACTAAAACGAATATCCCACGGTAATGTCTGTTGTGCATTACCAAAGAAGTTACCTTGATAACCATGGTTACGAGCTGTGAACTCTTCATTATCACTCTTATAATCAGAGTAAGAGCCACTGGCATTGATAGAGATTCTTGTCTTAGAGCCCGGATTCCAGTTCATCCACAACGAAAGACGTGTGCGGTTTGTATGACCAATATTGCCATAGGTATTATTCTGTACACCGTTCTCCATAAATGAATAACGCTCAATACCATTATTTACAAACGAATAGTTCAAACTTAAGTTCATATTAAACTTTTGTGAGAAAGAACTGTAAGTCATTCCCACTGAATGAGACTTCTCACTATCCAAGTCAGGATTACCATAGCTGATGCTTGTCGGATTACTTGTATCTCTAAACGGATTCAAATACCAAATACTCGGACGACTGATTCGCATGTTATAATTTGCACGAATGGTTTTGGTAGGTGCAAGCTGATAAGTAAAGCTGGCCGAAGGAACTAAATCATCGAAGTTACTGTCGAAGTTTCTGTCAGGCATATACTTATATTCCACATCCATAATAGTATGTTCGAAACGTACACCCGCCTTACCGCCAAACTTACCCAATTTCAACTGATAATCGGCATAAGCAGCCAAGATATCTTGATCTTGATTAAATTTGCTGGTCAAATCATTATCCGGCTGATAGATATTATTGTCATCGGCTTTAAAATACTTACTGTCACTCTGATTTCTACGTAAAATGTACTTAACACCGGCATCTATCTGATGTTGCTTGGTGATTGGATTGGTATAGTCAAGCTGGAAAGTATGTTCATCAGTACGAGCATCATTGTCATAATGCTGATCCCTCAAATAATCCATGCTGTAAGGATAATCCTTCACTTCTTCATATTCTGTATAAGCCTCACTATTATCGGGAGAACCGTTATAACGATATGAGAAAGTCAGAAATTCGCCTTTTTTCTTAAAAGAACGCTGATAGTCGAAATTAAATCCCACACTGGCCCATTCCGATTCATTACGGCTCAACGTATTATAACTGTAAGCATGTTCTTTTTGGGCGTTCAGCATGTTCGTGCTTCCATAGCCATTGTTCTTAAACTTTCCTCCAAACATATTCATAGAAAAAGTAATAAGATTCAGAGTATCAATTTCATAACTACCCTCCATACTGCCATATTGGAAATTGCCTTTATGCTTGGAAGAGCTTTCCGAACTCAAATACTTATAATCATCCGAAGTGAAATCTTCGCGACCACTTGAACTATAAGAACGCGGACTGGTATTATGATTATAAGCATAATTTCCGGTAACAGTAAATTTACCGATCTGAACTGTTCCATATCCGCTGGCATTATAACCGCGATTGCTGACACCACCATTCAAAGTGACTGTATAACCTTCCATTCCGCCACCGGTAGTAATGATGTTCAAGATACCACCGACACCTTCCGCATCATATTTTGCACCCGGGTCAGTAATAACTTCAATAGACTTCACAGAGTTGGCCGGCAAGCTCTTCAACACTTCAGTGGGATTGTTACTCATCATATTATTCGGCTTCCCGTTTACATGCACTTTAAAGTTGCTGCTTCCGTTTACCTGAATTTTATCTTCCCCGTCTACGGTTACCAAAGGTACCTTACGGAGCATTTCGAGAGTAGAATTCGTTTTTGAATCCGGGTCATCTTCAATGCTGTAAGTAACCTTATCAATTTCTGCTTTCACAAGTGGCTTCTGAGCGACCACTTCCACTCCTTTCAGCATTTCGGTTGCTTCTGCCATTTGAATATGACCTAAGTCCGCTACCTTCTTTGTATCAGATACAGTGAATTCTTTCTGTACGGTCCGCTTGCCGACAGAAGAAAAACTAATCAGATAAGTGCCTGGAGAAACGAGACGTTCACTAAACTTTCCATTCGTGTCTGTCACAGCCAGTTTTACCGGTTTGGCCGGATTACTCTTCAACGAAATACGAATGGTTGAATAAGGTTCTCCTTCATTTGATAAAGAATCTACTAAAACTCCTTTTACTGAGAACTGCCCTTGAGGACTTTTTTGAGCGTTTGCATTAAATGTCACACTAACAAAGAGCATGATAAAGATGCATAGAATGTTGTCTTTCATATATTAAAAAAGTGTTTGTTTGGTGCAAATATAGGCAAACTATAATATGTAGTTACTTTTATTACGTTAAATAAACTATAATGTTTCCCATCTGCAAAATGGAGTTTTCATAAGGGATGAGTTATAATAACGAACATCTCCGGTTACCTCCTGTCCGATGAAATGGGGCTTTTCATATGATTCATCCTCATATTTCAATTCTACTTCCGCAACAACAAGACCCTCATTATCACCATAAAATTCATCTATCTCAAATGTATGCTTTCCGCTTTTTACCAGATAACGAGTCTTGTCTATCACACTCGGTTCACACAATTTCATCAATTCTTCCGCTTCTTGCAGAGATATTTCTTTCTCCCATTCATAACGACTCATACCGGATGCATTAGAAGCCCCTTTTATAGTAAGATACCCCTTATCGCCCCGGATACGAACACGCACCGTACGTCCGCGGGCACTACAAATGTATCCTTGTACAATACGACTTTGCGAATATGCCTCCTGCTTATAGCTATCATCGACAACCAAAAATTTTCGTTCTATCTCCTGTGCCATCTTATTTCCTTATTAATATAACAAAAAAGTCCCGCACGGATTTTCCGGCAGGACTTCAGTTATTTCTTGCGGTTTTATCCATAGACAGCATACCCTACCATAGTGATCAGAGCCAGTACTATCAAAGCGATAAATATACCTTTTACTATTTTGTTTGCTTTCTCCTCTTCGTGCTTGCTATGATTAGCTTTCTTATTCTTTCCCATAAATATTTTATTTTAAGATTAAACTTTCTCTTTTGAGACCTTCAAAAGTACAAAGTTTCCGGGAGAAAACAAATAAATTACTTACTTTTTACGCATTCTCCGAACCCGAGAATTCCATGAGATACGCTTTAATAAAGTCGTCAATCTTTCCATCCATCACGCCATTTACGTCCGATGTCTGGTAGTTCGTGCGATGATCTTTCACACGACGGTCGTCAAATACATAACTTCTGATTTGCGACCCCCATTCTATCTTCTTCTTTCCGGCTTCTACCTTGGCCTGTTCTTCCATGCGATGCTGCAACTCCTTGTCGTAAAGGATAGAGCGCAACTGGCGCATTGCATTTTCCTTATTCTTCGGTTGGTCACGAGTCTCGGTATTTTCAATCAAGATTTCTTCTTCTTCTCCTGTATAAGGATCTTTATACTGATAACGCAAACGTACACCGGATTCTACCTTATTTACGTTCTGTCCACCGGCTCCACCGCTTCGGAATGTATCCCAACTCATACGTGCCGGTTCAATATTTACCTCAATACTGTCGTCAACCAACGGAGTTACGAATACAGAAGCAAAAGACGTCATACGTTTTCCCTGAGCATTATAAGGAGAAACACGTACCAAACGATGCACACCATTCTCACCCTTTAAATAACCATAAGCAAAACTGCCTTCAATGTTCATAGTCACAGCTTTGATACCGGCCTCGTCACCTTCCTGAAGATTGGCGATGCTCAGTTTATAACCGTTTGTTTCGGCCCAACGCATATACATACGCATCAACATGGATGCCCAGTCCTGACTTTCGGTACCTCCGGCTCCCGAATTGATTTTCAGCACACAATCCATTTGGTCGGCTTCCTGACGAAGCATATTTTTCAACTCCAAAGATTCTACAGCAGTGAGCGCTTTGGAATAAGCGACATCCACTTCTTCCTCGGTCACCAAGTCATCTTTAAAGAAATCAAAAGACAATTCCAATTCGTCTGACAAAGTCTTTACCTCACGATATCCGTCAATCCATTTCTGAATCTCTTTTACTTTCTTCATCTGTGCCTCAGCTTTCTTGGCATCATCCCAAAATCCGGGCGCTTGTGTACGAAGCTGTTCTTCTTCCACCTGAACAAGTTTATTCTCAATGTCCAAGTATCTTTCGAGGGCAGCGGTACGTTCTTTTACGTCTTTCAGTTGCTCTATTGTTATCATTTTGAGGAATTTTTCTTTTAAGTTGCAAAGATATAACAATTTAGGCACTGATTACATGGATTTCACTGTTTTTAATGAAAGAACAATGCATTCCGTACAATCCGTGCCTAAAATACAAATGAATCAAATTCTTTATTCTTCGTACATCTTCTCTATTTCGGCAGCATAATTCTTATTCAACACATTGCGCTTTATCTTCAACGTATTAGTCAGTTCACCGCGTTCCATACTGAAAGGATGGGGCAATAAGGTAAAACGTTTAATCTGCTCATAATGTGCGAATTGCTGTTGAAGCGTATCAATTCGTTCCTTAAATAAATCGATAATCTGTTGGTCCTGCAACAGCTCTTCCATAGAAGCATACTTGATGCCTTTCTTTTCGGCGTACTCTTTTACCAATTTATATTCCGGAATGATTAAAGCCGAAACAAACTTACGCTCATCCGCAATAATGGAAATCTGATCGATATATCGGTCCACCACCAACTTAGCTTCGATAGCTTGAGGAGCAATATATTTCCCATTTGAAGTTTTAAACAAATCCTTAATACGCTCAGTAAGGAATAAATGTCCGTCCTTGATATAACCGGCGTCACCCGTATGAAACCATCCGTCTTCAGTAAAGGCAGCCTTTGTTGCCGCTTCTTTCTTATAATACCCATGCGTAATGCCGACACCGCGAAGCAATATCTCATTGTTTTCGCCAATCTTCACTTCCACATGCGGCATAATACGCCCTACAGAGCCTACCACATGATCAAAGTCATTTTCGCAAGACACGGTTGCAGTTGACTCTGTCAATCCATATCCCGCCACCATATTAATACCTACCGACAATATAAATTCCTGAACAGCAGGTGGAATGGCAGCTCCGGCAGTCGGAAAGAAGCGACCATTCTCAATACCGATGGTCTTCTTCAGCAAGCTATAAATAGTCTTCTCATAAAATTTGTATTTCATGTGAAGCAAGGCCGGAGGCGTAAGTCCCTTGCATACATATCCTATATTATGCTCACGACCTACTTTCAATGCATCCAGCATCAGTTTTTTCTTCAGTCCGGTCGTTTCATTGATTTTCTCCTGAACTCCGGAATACACTTTCTCCCAAAAACGAGGGACACTGCACATGGCTGTCGGACGAATCTCCTTGATGGTCTTCTGAATATCCACCGGACGCAAATTGATAGCCAACTGGCAACCCATAGAAATACACCAATAACTCCAGGCACGCTCAAACACATGGGTAAAAGGCAGGAAATTCATCACTACTTCTTGGTCACCCAATTGCGGGAAACGCTCATTGTGTGCCTTGATAGCTCCTTCATAACAAGAATGATGTAACATTACCCCCTTGCTGTCGCCCGTCGTTCCACTGGTATAAAGGATATTGGCAATATCCCCATTACCCGATTCGGCAATGCGCTTGTCCACTTCCGCCTGATGTTGACGAGCTTTGCCCAACTTCAGGAATTCGTCAAAGTAAATCGAAGAGGTATCACGCTTATCGCGCTTTACATCCTTATCAAAAATAATAATCTGCTTCAATTGTGTGCCAAGCGACATCACCCGGAAGGCAACATCATACTGTAACTGTTCACCCACAAAAAGGTAATGGATATCCGCATCCCCCAACATATAAAGCACTTGGGCCTCCGAGCTTGTGGCATAAAAAGGAATAGTCACTGCACGAATACCAAAAGCGCCAAAATCCACATAAAGGCATTCGGGCTTATTTTGAGAAAAGACACCAATATTCTCTTGTACACCTACACCTAACTCAAGAAGTGCATTGGAAGTCGTTGTTACCGTTTCGGCAAATTGTTTCCATGAGACCGGAACCCAAGTTTCAGTATCATAATCACGATATTTCAGGGCTACACGGTCGCCATATTTCTCAGCCTGACGCTGAATCAGGACAGATAATTGGGAATTGCTCATTATAAATTATTTTAAATACGTGGCAAAGTTATCGTTTAATTTGGAATTATCCATCATAAACAGGCATTAATTTTCCCGACCAATCAAAGAGTTACAAGAATCCCGTCTTTAAAATTAGTTGCATACATAACTTAATTATCACTACTTTTAAGCATACTTTACCGGGCAAAAATCGTATCTTTGCCGCACAATAATTATAAAATCGATATGATTGACTTAGCATATTACACTTCAGAAGCAACCACGTTGCTGAATTCGCTAATAGGCATCCCTTCGCTGAGCAGAGAAGAGGAAGCTGCTGCCGATTTTCTTCAAAACTATATTGAAGAGACCGGTATTATGACAGGCCGTTCGGGAAACAACATTTGGTGCATCAGCCCCATGTTTGACTTGAACAAACCTACTATCTTGCTCAATTCGCACATCGATACTGTAAAGCCTGTGAACGGCTGGCGCAAACATCCCTTCACTCCGAAGGCTGAGAACGGAAAAATTTACGGACTGGGCAGTAATGATGCGTGTGCCAGTGTAGTATCTTTATTTCAAGTTTACCGTCATTTATCTACCACCGAACAGGCTTATAACCTTATCTTTTTGGCTTCATGCGAAGAAGAAGTGTCAGGCAAGAACGGTATTGAAAGTGTTTTGCCCCAGCTTCCACCCATTGCATTGGGTATTGTAGGAGAACCAACAGAGATGCAACCTGCCATAGCAGAGAAAGGTTTGATGGTGGTCGATGTGACAGCTCACGGAAAAGCGGGGCATGCAGCACGCAATGAAGGTGACAACGCTATATATAAAGTATTGGAGGATATCAGGTGGTTTCGTGACTATCGTTTTCCAAAGGAGTCTCCTTTATTGGGACCGGTCAAAATGAGTGTTACCCAAATCAATGCCGGAACCCAGCACAATGTCATTCCCGATATCTGCACGTTTGTTGTAGACATCCGCAGTAATGAATGTTATTCCAACGAAGAATTATTTAATGAAATCAGCACTCACATCAAGAGTGAAGCCAAAGCGCGTTCGTTCCGTCTGAATTCATCCCACATTGATGCCGGACATCCGTTTGTCAGACGTGCTATTCAGTTGGGCCGTGTTCCATTTGGCTCGCCTACCTTGTCCGATCAGGCTTTAATGAAATTCCCATCGGTAAAAATGGGACCGGGCAAATCCTCACGTTCTCACACGGCCGATGAATATATTATGGTATCGGAAATAGAAGAAGCCATCGGGCTGTATATAGAATTGTTGGACGGATTGGTGATATAATTAATATGATAGGAAAGGCGTGCCAAAGTGACAACACGATAACAAAATCGGCTTTGACACGCTATACCATCAGAACGTATCATTTCATTTTCAGAAAAGCATAAAAAACAGTTGATACAGTAAGTAAATAACCCAAACAGCTAAAGCCACAAGCAGCAATAATAAATAATTATTCTTTATCCATTTCTTCAAATTAATCATCAAGTATTTAAAACCATTGGCTTCCACTTTAGCAACGTATGCCCGATACTCGCGCTGCATTTCGCTATATTTTTGCTTCCAATCAGATAAGGCACTTTCCACTTCTGTCAACTTCATTTGCATATTCTTTACCCGTACTTTCTCGTCACTCAACTGTTCCTGCAGCAAAAACTTTTCTTTCATCAGCTCTTCCATCCACAGTTGTTCTGCCTTCAATCGTTTTTCTTGCAACCATAGTTCTACTTCCCGTTGTTTTTTTTGCTCCTGCTCCTCTTGTTGCCGAACTTTCTTTATTTGTTCTGTCTTTTGCAGTTGCTCATTTTCAAAGTCATGCAATCTGATTCGCAAAATTTTAACCGTATCCCTCTCCTTTGACAATTCATACCGAAGCTTTGTACTTAACTTTGTCAACCTCATCACTTCAGCACTTTCACATTCCTTGTGCCTCAACTTGGGATCACATTTCGCCCGTTGCCTCACCTCCCCATTTCTCAGCCTGGCACACACTTCCCTCATATTCCGATTCAGTTTCTCCAGCTTTGTCACATTACCCCGCTGCTCTTCTATAAAATTAAAGCTCTTTTTGCAAACACGGTCAACAGTATTCTTGTATATCTTCAATGTAGTCTGAAGTGTATGAGAATATTTTGAAGCAATCAAATCCAACCGTTCTCCCATACTGAGCGACAAAAAGATACCGCGTTCTTCCTCATTTCTGATAAACAGGGAAAAAGCCTGCACAAATGCCCGATAGACACGGAATAAAATCCTTTGCTGCACTTCAAAAGCAACGTGGGTTTCATTGCAAGCCCTCAATTCTACATCCAGCATTCTGTCAGTATCACGCAGCTGAGCAATGATTTCCTTTTTATCTTCTATCTCTTTATGCAAATCCAAATAGGAAACAAACGAATCCTCGTCTATCAGTTTTACCTTTCTCCCAATTTGGGACGAAGTAACAACTTTCCGTACAATCAAATTACAAATATAATTTTCATCTATTTGATATTTCTCGGATATATACTTTATAGGTACCCAGTGACTCATAGTATTACATATCATTTTTATAAATCCCATATCAATTCTTCTTAAGAGACAGAAGCTGATGAACAAAGCTATGCATTTTTTAATACAAAAACAATCTTTTATCAAGAAAATCGTTTAACATTTTAATAATCGGGGTATCCGATAGAAATATGAATTATTTATCAAGAGAGAAAAGTAAATGTTTTCAAAAGACCAAAGAGTTTTAAAAAAAGACTTTGAGATTTTAAAAGAAGACCTTGAAGTTTTCAGAAAAGACCAGGGTCTTTCGAGACGAGAATGGAAACAACATTCTCCTCCGTCAGAAAAGTTGATGCGATGTGCTTTCACACATAACAGATACTTAAATCTCCTATTCATGGGATTTTTGTGTGAAAGCAATTCCTGCTTGCCACAAGCCGGGGAACTTATCTTCCCAACCAAAGCTCGGGGTTCAGCTTCGCTGTCTCTTTACGCAGTTGGAAATGAAGAACCGAATTACCTGAACTATCAGTATGAATAGTGCCAAGTATAGTTTTCGTACTTACTTTACTTCCTTTGGACACAGCTACAGAAGAGAGATTGCAATAAACCGATATATAGTTACCATGGCGCACCAAAATATTATTCAAGCCATTGTATTGGAATATAGCCGAAACTTCTCCATCAAAAATTGCACGTGCCTTTGCACCCGGTTTGCCTTTGATATCAATTCCCTTATTATCCAACTTCACATTACGCAGTCCGTCCACAGCATACTGTCCGTAATGACTCACAATGACATACGGTCCCGTGACAGGCATCGGCAATATTCCGCGGTTACGCTCAAAATTGCCTGACAACCGGTGATCTTCATTATTCAAATTGAATTTTTCCACCGGTGCCACCTTCTTTCCCGAAGTTTTAACACCCGATTTTGAAGTAGAGGCAGTTTCCCCACTGCTCTTTTTATTCTCTTCGGCTGCTTTTGCCGCAGCAGCCTTGCGTGCAGCAGCTTCGGCAGCGGCCTTACGGCGCGCTTCCTCTTCAGCACGCTTACGGGCTTTTTCTATTTCAATCTCTATCAACCGATCTATCTGTGCATTCAGTTGTTGTGCAGAACGTTTTTTCTTGGAAATTTCATTCTGTATTCCTTTCTGCTTCTTCTTAAGATTAGCCAAAAGTGTCTGACGGTCTTTTTCCTGAATTTCAAGCTTGGCTTTTTCTGTTTCTCCTTGCTTTAAAAGATTCTCTTTTGCTTTGCGGGTTTGTTCCAATTCTTTCTTCTTCGACACTACCTGACGTTGCTTACGCTCTATCTCAAGTCCCTGAAGACGCTGATAGTTGGCATACTCCTGCACATAACGCATACGACGATACGTTTGGCTCAGGTTTTCAGCAGAAAAAATAAACATCAGTTTCTCCTGCACAGACTTATTACGGTACATATACTGCACAGATGCCTCGTATTTCTTCTTTTTCTCCTTCAGGTCCCGCTGCAAGGCGGTCAACTGGCGTTGCAAAGTTGTTATTTCCTTTGCCAGTGTATTCACATCCGTTTCGATGGTATGGATATATCTTCTACGCTCTTCTATCTGCCCGGTGAGCAGAGCCAGATTTTCCAATTGGCTTTTCACATCCTTTTTGGTAGATTGCAACAGAGTCTCCGACTCAGCAATCTGCTGATGCAATTCTTTCCGTTTGTTTTCCAGCTCCCTAATCTTCCGGGTGCTCTGTGCCGACAGTGCACTCAGAAAACAACAGGCGATACACAGTAGGAAGATACGTTTCATTTCTTAATGAGCTGTTTGAGCAAATCTTGCAATTCAACTTTATCATATTTCTTGGGCACATCGGTATGGGTTTCCCAATCACTGCCGGTAGACAGACGGGAAAAGTCAAAAGTGGCCGTGACGGGCTTCTTGCCTCCTTCAAAGGAAACAAACATGTGACTCGGGAACTGTTTTTTCTCCAACGGACGGAACTTATCATACTTCCAACGCAATCCGTAAGAAGTGCCTGCCAGTCCGATATGGCTTTCTTTCAGCAACCCTTCATCAGCTGTGGTGCGGAAGCGATAAGCAAACTTCTTTCCGTTCTTCACCTCAAGCACGGCATGCTCGTTTTCGGGATGAACGGTGAATGCCGAAATATCGCGAGCAGATAATGTTGTCTTACCGGGAAGGAAGATTTCGTTCAGAAACAATGCCTGCAGGGAGTGAAAGTCCAAATCTGCCTTTGCCAACCCCTTAAGCTCTGCAAACGATACCTGCACGTAACGCTTGTTCAGGCGGTCCATCACCAATATCCCATCGGGAGAGATTTCGGCGCGCGCCACTTCGATGCCGATAAACGGAGCTGTAAGAGACAATTGTATCACTTCATCACGCTTCATGCGGATAGTGCCGCTTATTTTGGTAGCTCCCTTTCCGTTCAGGTCGACAGCCATTGACATCTTTGCCGTCAAAGCATCCCATGCCGGCGCACGGTTGAGAACCTCAGTCATATACTCCGTTTCCGACAAATTACCGATAGACACGCTCTTTCTCATGTTCTTGGTAGAAGAACAGGAAGAAACGAATGCCAGCAATACGGCTCCGAACAAATAAATATAGATACGCTTCATCATTCTGCAAAGTATTTCTTTTGTGCAATCTTCTTCTTTAATAATTTCAATTCCTTCTCGTCACGCGGTTCACTGCCTTCTTGAGGCGGTTCATTGGCAAGTTTCTCGGCTTGTCGCCAATACTCCAATGCCTTTTCCTTTTCGCCGCTCATATAATAAATATCTCCGCAATGTTCCACCACCACCGAACTCTTGTCACCCTCGTTCTGCATGGCCTGATCAATATAAATACGGGCTTCAGCATACTTTCCTTTTTCAAAAAGTATCCACGCGTATGTGTCGAGATAAGTTCCGTTTGTCGGCTCAGCCTTGACAGTGCGATAACTCATTTCTTCCGCTTTATCCAAGTGCTCGCGTTCTACCGACAGATAATAAGCATAATTATTGAGAGCACCGATATTATCCTCTTTATAAACCAAAGCCGAATCATAAGCAGCGTATGCCTCGACATTCATTTTCTTGATATGATACAAATCTCCCATAATGGCATAGAAATCTGATACGATATTCTTATCGCTTTTCTCATTTACCTGGTTCACCCCTTTCTTAAAAACTTCGAGTGCCTCGTCAGGCTGATCTTTCTGATGGTAGGCAAGTCCCAGATAATAATAGAATTCCAATGTTTCGGGAGTATACTCCAATGCCGGAGTACAAAGTGCTATCACCTCATCCATATCTTGCTCGCGAATGGCGAAACTCAGAAGTTGCAGGCGGGCAGGAATGTTTTCGGGATCAATCTCAAGCACCTTATGAAGCACAGGAACGGATTCCTTGTCCATCTTCTTGGTCAGCAGATATTGAGCTGCCAACATAGCGATGTCCGCATTCTCCTGTTTTCTTTCGAGCATGGAATTAAACAAACCGGCTATCTTGATACTATCCTTGTCGGTTTGTTCCGAACGAAGGATGAGCTGACGCATGATGTTCATCTTAGTATTGCTCTCCACCCTGTCGTTCAACAGTATAGAGTCCAACTGAGCCTGATACAGACTGTCTTCTCCCTTCTTCTCGTAATAAGTAGCCATAGACAGCATGGCAGGAGCATATCCCGGTTCTTCTTTCAACACCTTCTGGAAGATGGAATACGCCTCTTCTTCCTTTCCGTTGTTCATATAAACATCTCCCAAGATAGTGAGATAGCGCATATCGTATGGATATTCTTTCGCAAGATTCTCGATTTCGGTAAACGCTTGTTCGTCGTTGTCCATCGCCAAATACATGCGGAACTTCTCCATACTGATAGCCTCGGACTTTCCATCACGTTCCTCCAGGCGATTCAGTGTATTGATTACCTGCTGATAGTCTTTGGTACGGTTATAAAGGTCCACCAACGACATCAATGGTTCCAATCGTTTTGGGAAATGACTTACCATGTCTTCATAAACATAGATTGCTTTTGCCGCCTCCCCTTTATTTTGATAATAAGCAGCAAGTGTCTGATTATACCAATAATTATTCGGGTCGGCCGCCACTGCCTCCTTCAAAGCCCTTTCACCCTTGTCAGGCTGATTGAGGAACATATAAAATTTAGCTATCTCATATAAAGTCGCCGCCCCCTGCGGATAAATGTCCAAGCAATGGCTATACATTTCAAAAGCGGCGTCAAGGTCACCTTTTTCCTTCATGCGGAGTGCTTCCAGGAAAAAATAATCGTATTTACGTCGCTGTTCGGGTGTCAGCGGGTCTTTCTGCTCTTCTGCCGGCGTTTTTTGGGAAGAAGACGCCTTCCGCATGGTTCCGCACGACATGAGCAGAGCCACAAGGCAAAGCCACAATAGCGGCAAATATCTTTTAGTTGTTTGTCTGTTATTCATTATTCTATTCTAGTTTTTACCGGTATGTCCAAAGCCCCCGGCACCACGTTCAGTTTCATCCAAGACTTCCACTTCCTGCCATTCGGCCTGTTCATGACGGGCAATGACCATCTGTGCAATTCGCTCTCCGTCTTCTATCGTAAATTCCTCCGCCGAAAAGTTAATCAGGATAATACAAATCTCTCCCCGATAATCGGCATCGATAGTACCGGGAGAATTTAATACACCAATACCTTTCTTGAGAGCCAAGCCGCTGCGTGGGCGGATTTGTGCCTCAAACCCTTTGGGAAGGGCAATATACAATCCTGTCGGAACAAGACAGCGCTGCAAAGGTTTTAATACAATCGGTTCGTCCAAATTAGCGCGGATATCCATTCCCGCCGATTGCCCGGTAGCATATTGGGGAAGCTGATGCTTTGATTTATTGATTACCTGTACTTTCATTTTCAAAATTAACTTATCTAATAAGATGCAAATCTACACAATTCAATGGATTTATCTAAGCGTTTACAGTTTTTTAAACGGAGATTTTATACTTTTGCAAACATATAAACCCCGAATTATGAACTGGAAACAATTAATATCAAATAAACGCTTCGGACTGGAAGAGCTGCACGAAGCACGGAAAGACGACCGCTCCGAGTTTCAACGCGACTATGACCGGCTGATTTTCTCTGCCCCTTTCCGTCGTTTGCAAAACAAAACGCAGGTATTTCCATTGCCGGGAAGCATATTCGTGCACAACCGCCTGACGCACAGTCTGGAAGTGTCGTGTGTAGGGCGCTCTTTGGGAAATGATGTGGCCAGCCGGCTATTGCAGAAACATCCTGAACTGGCAGACTCTCATATATCAGAAATAGGCTCTATCGTATCGGCAGCTTGTCTGGCACATGATTTAGGGAACCCTCCTTTCGGACATTCCGGAGAGAAAGCCATCTCAACTTACTTCTCGGAAGGGAAAGGAATAGCCTTGAAAGAAGAGCTTTCATCGATAGAATGGGATGATTTGATACACTTTGAAGGAAACGCCAATGCTTTCCGGCTCTTGACGCATCAGTTTGAAGGAAGACGTAAAGGTGGATTCGTGATGACTTATTCCACCCTGGCCTCTATTGTAAAGTATCCTTTTTCTTCACGTCTGGCAGGAAAAAAATCAAAGTTCGGCTTCTTTCTGAGCGAAGAAGCCGATTTCCAAAAAATAGCTACCGAGTTGGGAATCACCCGGCTGAGCCAAGAAGGAGAACCATTGAGATACGCCCGTCATCCGCTGGTTTATCTGGTAGAAGCAGCAGACGATATCTGTTATCAAATGATGGATATAGAAGACGCTCACAAGCTGAAGTTACTGACCCATGCCGAGACAAAAGAGTTATATAGTTTATTCTTCGATGACAAAAGAAAGCAGCGAATAGAAGAGATTTGCCGGATTGTAACGGATGTTAATGAACAGATTGCCTATCTTCGTTCTTCAGTCATCGGAGCATTGATAAAAGAATGCACCCGGGTATTCGTAGAGCATGAAGAAGAAATCCTTTCAGGAGAGTTTGAAGGGTCACTCATCAAACATATCGGTTCTCCTTTAAAAGAGGCATACCAGCATTGTTCGGAGATTGCTTTTCATAAGATTTACCGTTCGAGTGATGTGCTGGATATAGAACTTGCCGGTTTCCGGGTAATCAGCACGCTGATCGACTTGATGATCAATGCAGTGCGTACGCCAGAAAAAGCTTATTCACAGCTACTTATCAATCGTATGTCAAGCCAATATAATGTGAATGCACCTACCTTGTATGAAAAAATACAGGCTGTACTCGATTATATATCCGGAATGACCGACGTATACGCGCTCGACCTTTACCGCAAAATAAAAGGCAACAGTCTTCCGGCTGTATAGAAGCCTATTGCAATTGCTTAGCCACGGCCGTGGTTAAGCCTGCTCACCCGGGTGGTTAAAGTTAGTCACGGCCGTGGTTAAACTTAACCACAGCCGTGACTAACGAATATCTTACTTTCATCGACAAAAGAAACAAAAAACAAGAGCATGAAGGCATAAGTATGTGCAACTTATTATATCATCAACTGTTTCTGAGTGGTTTTAATGTATCGGAGAAAAACGACACAGGTTATCCCTAAAAGACATTCGGGCAAGTTTACACCTGCCCGAATACTTCAACTGCCTTCCGGCAATTACCTGTCCGGCCTCACGGCCTCTCTATGTATATACAATTACTTATTTCGTTAAAACAGGATGCGCCCCCGAGGTTATCTTCAATGATTCCGGATGCTGTTTCACAAAAGATTCAATATGACGCACACGCTTCTCTTCCAATATTTCATTGACAGCAATCAAAATACCTGTTTCTTCAACATCACCAAATCCATAATTAATAGCAGTACCAAACATGCGCATCGTCGGAGATAAACTCATATACGCATTTACCAATGGGGGGATATTATAACCCAACTTACGCACCTCAGTATTAAGCACCTTATAATCCTCTTTGAAAGATTCATAACAAAACAAGTTCTTCAATAGTTCCGGGTCCGTTTCAATTTCCAACGATTTCATCGGAGTAATCAGTTTATCCTTATCGCCAAAATGCTTATTGAGGAAGTAAAGAATCATATCACGTCCCTGACGGTGATAACTGGGATACATTGTCATCTTGCCAAAGAAATACTTCACATTCGGTTTGATAACCGTCAAGGCTCCCAAGCCATCCCATAAATTATCAAGAGCAAACAAACCTTTTGAACCTGCACGTGTCGACTGATACTCCAGCGTCACAAACGAACGTCCGAGTTCGACGGTATAAGGCAGGTATTCTTTCAAGAATGTTTCGGAGAAATTAAACATATGGGCTGTTGCCAAAAGTGGTTTTCCATGTTCATCAAATTGAGCCTCATCGCCTAACAGATAACGATAGCCACCCAATATTTCTTCAGCTTCCGGATTCCATACCACCAACTGCTTATAGGGATTCTCCATAATGTCATACTCATCAATATCCATTGATTTTCCTGTACCTCCTCCCGCAGCACGGAAAGCAATCTCACGCAGACGACCGATTTCCTTCATTACATTGGGGGAATCCTGATAGGTTATGACATAAATCTCATTATGACTTTTATTAGTAAATCTAAGGCGCTTATCCTCTGTTAATTCCGCCTTTAGGATTTCTTTGTTAATTGGTGCAATAATCTCTTCCATATATATATTTCTCTCTCCTTTGTCTGTTATAGTTTATAGACAACGTCCTTTACAAACTGCGCCCATTGCGCAGGAGTTTTAGACTTATCAAAAGTTTGCCAGGGAATAGGTTTACCAATGGTCAAGGTAAAAGTTTTATGTCGATTTTTCAACATTTCATCAGCCAAATAAAGCATAGCAATATTAAACTTAATACCTACAAATTTACATAAGTTGGCCAAATTATAGAAAAAATCCGAGTTCCGTCCTTCAAAATGCAAAGGTACTACATCGCGTTGCGTCTCCACGCTCTTGGTTACGAAAGTCTTTTTCCATTCCAAATCTCTTATCACACCATTCTGACGACGCGAACAGAGTCCGGCTGGAAACATAATAATATGATTATCAGAAGAAAAACCCGCTTCTACCATTTTAGGAAAATCTCTGGACTGAGAACCGGTTTTATTGATTGGAATACACAACGGCGCCAAGCCGTGCAGGTTCATCAACAAATCATTAACCAAGTAACGGACATTACCGCCATAGTGCTTCCCAAGAATATATCCTAAAGCAACACCATCTTGTCCTCCCAGCGGATGATTACTCACAAAAGTGCACTTACCCTCTTTAGGCAAGTTTTCCAGACCTTTAATTTCCACTTTAGCATCCAGAAACTCCATACAAGCTTCCAAAAATTCAACTCCGACTTTATCTTTGGAGTCATGCAGAAAGACGTTCAACTCATCCTGATGCACAATACGCTTCAAGTATGAAGTAACAAAGCGGGGAATGTATTTGGATTTCTTCCCTGCTTTCGTCTTTAAAATCTTATCTATGTCAATTAAAAATATAGAGTCGTCAGCCATTTTATAAATGTCTTTTCATTGCAAAAGTAACTTATCTTTTTTTATATTGGCAATTTATGACAGAAAAATGAACCCTTCTCTAAAAAAATTAAGAGTTTTTGTGTCTGAGGCAATACAAAGCGCACTATTTTTGCGCAGTTTAAAAACGAATGTGCAATTATTCAACCTCCTTTTTTCACTTCTCACACAAACCGGATTTCACTCCTTTTTATAAGAAAATTATTAAAATTAAACTTCCTGTTTACCAAGCGTATAGCTACTTTAACAGCCTGTTGAAAACTTCTCGAAATATTTTCTTGGTTTTATTGTGGGGAATTGTGGGGAATTGTGTAATTTTACAACCTGAATAATATAATAAGGTATAAACATGAGATTTCTCGGCAATTCGGAAGCAAAAACAGATGCAAAAGGAAGAGTCTTTTTCCCGGCTGTATTCAGGAAGCAGTTACAAACGGCAGCCGAAGAATGCCTGATTTTACGTAAAGACACCTATCAGGATTGCCTGGTTTTATACCCGGAAAGTGTATGGAATGAGCAGATGAACGAACTGCGCAGCAAGCTCAATCGTTGGAACTCCAAACATCAGATGATTTTCCGCCAATTTGTATCAGACGTAGAAATCATCACACTGGACGGTAACGGACGTTTTCTCATTCCCAAAAGATACTTAAAGCTGGCAGACATCCGGCAAGAGGTCAGATTCATCGGAATGGATGACACTATCGAAATATGGGCAAAGGAAATTGCAGACAAGCCGTTCATTGCGCCTGAAGATTTCGGCAAGGAGCTAGAAGAAATAATGGGAAACAACAATAATGAAGGATTAGAATGAGCGAAACAGAACAGATATATCACATACCGGTACTACTGGACGAGAGTGTAAGCGGAATGAACATCCAACCCGGAGGCATCTATGTAGATGTAACATTCGGAGGTGGCGGTCATTCCAAAGAAATACTGAATCGCCTGGATCATACGGGACGCTTGCTCAGTTTTGATCAGGACGAAGACGCCGAAAAGAACATTGTAAACGACCGGCGTTTTACTTTTGTGCGCAGCAACTTCCGCTATTTACATAATTTTCTTCGTTATCATAACATAGAAGGTGTAGATGCCATTTTAGCGGACTTGGGTGTTTCTTCGCATCATTTTGATGATTCGGAACGCGGTTTCTCATTTCGTTTTGAAGGAAAGTTGGATATGCGCATGAACAAACGTGCCGGCATGACAGCAGCCGATGTGGTAAACACTTACGATGAGGAACGACTTGCCGACATTTTCTATCTCTATGGAGAATTGAAGAACAGCCGCAAGCTGGCATCCGTCCTCATAAAAGCACGTGCAGACAAACCAATTGTTACGATTGGTGATTTCTTGGAAATCATTAAACCCTTATTTGGCCGTGAACGCGAAAAGAAAGAACTAGCAAAAGTATTTCAGGCTTTACGCATTGAAGTCAACCAAGAGATGGAAGCTTTAAAGGAAATGCTTTATGCAGCTACAGAAGCTCTGAAACCGGGCGGGCGTTTAGTGGTTATTACCTATCATTCCCTGGAAGACCGAATGGTGAAAAATATCATGAAGACCGGCAATGTGGAAGGAAAAATGGAACAAGATTTTTTCGGAAATGTACAAACGCCATTCAAGCTGATAAATAACAAAGTAATCGTTGCCGGTAACGAAGAGGTGAAACAAAACCCCCGTTCACGTAGTGCTAAATTGAGAATTGCAGAAAAAAAATAAACGAGATGGAAGAAGAACAAAAGCAAAATACGCAACAGGCCAAGGAAGAGCACACCGCTACTTCTCCTAAACACATGTCTATCCGCAGCATATTAGGAGGAGATATTTTAGCAAACGACTTCTTTAAAAGACAAACTCGTTTACTTATCCTTATTATGATATTAACGGTGTTGTACATTGACAACCGTTATAGCAGCCAACAGGAATTGATTGAAATAGACAAGCTAAAAAAAGATTTAGTAGATATTAAATATGATGCTCTTACCCGTTCATCCGAATTAATGGAAAAGAGCCGTCAGTCACGTATCGAAGAATATATATCGACGGAAGAGAGTCATTTACAAACAGCGACCAACCGTCCTTATCTGATAAAAAAAGACTAAAATTATGATGCCGAACCAAAAGAACATAATGACCCGTTATTCCTTCATCATATTGGTGATGGTATTGATAGGTATTGCAATAATTTGCAAAGCCGGCGTCATCATGTTTGCCGAACGGCAATATTGGAAAGATGTAGCCGACCGTTTTGTGAAAGAAAACGTAACCGTTCGCCCAACCCGCGGAAACATTATCTCTTCTGATGGGCAATTAATGGCAAGCAGTCTTCCGGAATACAAAATTTATATGGACTTCAAAGCCGGCGGCCATCTGAAAGACTCATTATTGATGCTCTATATGGACTCCATCTGTGATGGCCTGCACCAGATTTTCCCGGATAAGAGCAAAGCAGAATTCAAATCCCATATATTAAAAGGTAGAAAAAAGGGAAGCCGCAACTACCTGCTTTATCCCAAACGAATATCCTATATACAATATAAAGAGGCTAAACGTCTGCCCGTCTTCAACTTAAACAAATACAAGGGTGGATTTCACGAACAGGCATTCAACCAGCGCAAAAAGCCATTCGGTTCATTAGCCATGCGTACATTAGGCGATATGTATCCCGACATTGAGCAAGGCGCCAAGAATGGTTTGGAACTTTCTTACGATTCTATACTAAAGGGACGTGAAGGTATTACTCACCGCCAAAAAGTGATGAACAAATACTTGAACATAGTAGATATACCGCCTGTTAACGGATGTGATATCATTACGACAATCGATGTCGGTATGCAAGATATCGCAGAAAAAGCATTGGTCGATAAATTGAAAGAAATTAATGCAACCGTAGGAGTTGCTATTTTAATGGAAGTTCAAACCGGAGAAATCAAAGCTATTGTCAATATGACCAAATGTGCTGATGGAGTATACAGAGAGATTCGCAATAATGCGGTCTCCGATATGATGGAACCCGGGTCTACTTTTAAGACAGCCTCTATCATGGTAGCTCTTGAAGACGGAAAAATAACACCCGACCAAACAATTGATACCGGAAACGGTGTTTATAATATGCATGGCGCCCGTATGAAAGACCATAACTGGCATCGTGGAGGATATGGCGTAATCACTACTACGCAAACATTAATGTATTCTTCCAATATTGGTGTGTCACGGTTAATAGACCAAAACTATCACGACCATCCTGAGAAGTATGTGCAAGGCTTATATAAATTAGGTATAGCGTCCCCACTTCATTTGGATATCCCGGGAGCAGGTGATCCATTTATCCGTATGCCGAACAAAAACAATTGGTCAAAAACAGCATTGGCATGGATGTCTATCGGATATGAGACACAGATTCCTCCTATCAGTACGGTAACTTTCTATAACGCTATAGCAAACAATGGTGTGATGGTTAAACCTAAATTTGTCAAGGCGATTATGAAAGACGGACAAGTTGTGAAAGAAATTCCGACCGAGGTTCTTAATCCGGCAATAGCTTCTCCCAAAACAATTCAAGAGATACAAGTTATTCTTGAAAAGGTGGTTAGCGAGGGATTAGGACGACAAGCAGGTTCCAAACAGTTTCATGTATCAGGAAAAACAGGTACAGCTCAAGTATCTCAGGGAAAATCGGGATACACCAATGGTATGCGCCAATATTTGGTTAGCTTCTGCGGCTATTTCCCCTCCGAATCTCCCCGATACAGTTGTATCGTAGCCATTCAGAAGAATGGCTATCCGGCATCGGGAGGCGGTATGGCCGGCCCTGTATTCCGCAATATTGCCGAGCGTGTGTTTGCAAAACATCTTGCTCAGGACTTACAAGGTGCGAAAGATTCAACTTCTATCTTAGTTCCTGACGTGAAACATGGGGATATAGGAGCTGCAAACTATATACTGAATCAGATTGATATAAGAACCACCGGTCTGTCAAACAGCTATTCAATTGACAAACCGGTTTGGGGGAACGTTACGACAAATCCCGACAATGTAATGTTCAGCAAAAAAGAAATAAATAATAAACTGGTACCAAGCGTAATCGGCATGGGCGCCAAAGATGCTGTTTACCTATTGGAGAGTATCGGTTTGAAAACCCGTCTAAGCGGAATGGGTAAAGTCAAGTCGCAGAGTATTCCTGCCGGCAATACCATACGCAAGGGACAAACCATACAATTACGATTAAATTAATATAGAAGAAAGATATGAAACTGGAAGAGATTATCAAAGGTATAACCGTAAGCGAGATCATTGGCAATACCACCAAAGAGATTTCAGGAATCAATATAGACTCACGTCTTATTGAACCGGAACATGTGTTTGTAGCTGTAAAAGGTACGCAGACAGACGGACATGCTTATATCACAAAAGCAATAGAAAAAGGTGCCGTTGCAGTGGTGTGCGAGACTCTTCCCGAAACATTGAATGAAAATATTACTTATATCAAAGTAGGCGATACAGAAGATATTGTCGGGAAACTGGCTACTGCCTTTTATGGTAACCCAACATCAAAACTGGAGTTGGTAGGCGTTACCGGGACAAACGGTAAAACCACCATTGCCACCTTATTATATAATATGTTCCGCAAATTCGGTTATAAGGTCGGCTTAATATCCACAGTTTGTAATTATATTGACGATGAAGCAGTTCCCACAGACCATACTACTCCTGATCCCATTACATTAAATCAATTATTAGGCCGTATGGCAGACGAAGGTTGTAAGTATGTCTTTATGGAAGTCAGTTCACATTCTGTTGCCCAAAAGCGTATCGGAGGTTTAAAGTTTGCCGGAGGTATTTTCACCAATTTAACGCGCGACCATCTGGATTATCACAAAACGGTTGAGAATTACCTGAAAGCCAAGAAAGCATTCTTTGATGGCTTGTCGAAAAGTGCTTTTGCCCTAACCAACCTGGACGATAGAAACGGCTTGGTTATGACACAGAATACCAAAGCGAAAGTCAGCACCTATTCTCTCCGCAGCCTCAGTGACTTTAAAGGCAAAGTACTTGAAGACGGATTTGAAGGAATGCTGCTGGACATTAACAATGTAGAAGTCAACGTGCAATTTATCGGACGTTTTAACGCTTCCAATTTATTAGCCGTTTATGGCGCAGGCTGTCTGTTGGGAAAGAAACCGGAAGATGTTCTTCTTGCTTTAAGTACACTACGTCCTGTTGCCGGACGTTTTGATTCCTTGCGTTCACCCAAAGGCTATACAGCCATCGTCGATTATGCACATACTCCCGATGCACTAGAAAATGTATTGAATGCCATCCACGAGGTATTGAACGGGAAAGGAAAGGTGATTACGGTTGTAGGTGCGGGCGGCAACCGTGATAAAGGCAAACGTCCCTTAATGGCTCAAGAAGCAGCCAAGCAAAGTGACAAAGTCATCATCACGTCAGACAATCCCCGCTTTGAAGAGCCACAGGATATTATCAATGATATGCTTGCAGGATTGAATAAAGAAAATATGCGTAAGGTCATCAGCATAGCAGACCGAAAAGAAGCTATCCGTACAGCATGCATGCTTGCCCAAGCCAAAGACGTTGTGCTGGTTGCCGGAAAAGGGCATGAAAATTATCAGGAAATAAAAGGTATAAAGCACCATTTTGATGATAAGGAGGTATTGAAAGATATATTTGCTAATGAATAAACCAACAAGAAATGCTATATTATTTATTTAATTTTTTAGAGCAGTGTGATTTTCCCGGAGCTAGAATGTTCGGTTATGTATCATTCCGTTCCTTGATGGCTGTCATCCTCTCATTGTTGATATCTGCCATCTTCGGAGAATATTTTATTAACTTACTGAAACGGAAACAGATTACAGAGACCCAACGCGATGCTTCTATCGACCCTTTTAATGTAAAAAAAGTAGGCGTTCCTACAATGGGAGGAATCATTATTATTGTTGCTATCCTTATTCCCTGTCTTTTATTGGGGAAACTGGATAACATTTATATGATATTGATGCTGATCACTACTGTTTGGCTAGGCACATTAGGATTTTTGGATGACTATATCAAAGTTTTCCGTAAAGACAAGGAAGGCTTGCACGGCAAGTTTAAGATTATCGGTCAGGTTGGTTTGGGATTAATCGTAGGATTGACTCTCTATTTAAGCCCTAACGTAGTTATCCGTGAGAATGTGGAAATACAAAAAGGAGGAGAAATAGTGGAGATTGTCCATAAAGCTCAAAATGAAAAGTCAACAAAGACAACGATACCATTCTTTAAGAACAACAACTTGGATTATGCCGATTTTGTCGGTTTCCTAGGTGACCATGCCCAAACTGCCGGATGGATATTATTCGTTTTAGTAACCATTTTTGTTGTAACGGCAGTTTCAAATGGTGCCAATTTGAACGATGGCATGGATGGAATGGCAGCCGGAAACTCCGCCATCATAGGTCTAACACTTGGAATTCTAGCATACGTGTCCAGTCACATCGAATACGCCGGATATCTTAATATAATGTATATCCCCGGCAGCGAAGAACTGGTTATATTTATATGTGCATTTATCGGTGCACTCATCGGTTTCCTTTGGTACAATGCATTCCCGGCACAAGTGTTCATGGGCGATACGGGAAGCTTGACCATTGGTGGTATCATAGCGGTATTTGCAATTATTATCCATAAGGAATTGCTTATACCCATCCTTTGCGGAATCTTCTTGATAGAAAACTTATCGGTCATTCTTCAAGTAAGATATTTCAAAAGCGGAAAAAAGAAAGGACATATCCAACGCATTTTCAAGCGTACACCTATCCATGACCATTTCCGCACTACATTAGCACAACTAGACCCTAATTGCAGCTATGTTTTTACAAAACCCGGCAATGTATTCCATGAATCAAAAATCACAGTACGTTTCTGGATTGTCACCATCGTACTGGCTGCAATTACAATTATTACATTAAAGATAAGATAAACAAAAATTGATTATGGCTAAGAGAATTGTCATATTAGGAGCCGGAGAGAGCGGTGCGGGAGCAGCAGTTCTGGCTAAGAAACAAGGTTTTGATACATTTGTTTCAGACATGTCTATGATTAAGAGCAAATACAAAGATATGCTGAACGAACGAGGCATTGCATGGGAAGAAGGAAAGCATACGGAAGAGTTGATACTAAATGCTGATGAAGTAATAAAAAGCCCCGGTATCCCTAATGATGCCCCGATGATTTTGAAACTGAAAGCACAAGGAACCCCTATTATCTCTGAAATAGAATTTGCGGGACGTTATACAAATGCAAAAATGATTTGTATTACAGGCAGTAATGGCAAAACCACCACTACTTCCCTGATTTATCATATCTTTAAAAAGGCAGGACTGAATGTCGGTCTGGCCGGAAATATAGGGCAAAGCCTTGCTTTCCAAGTGGCTGAATACAATTATGATTATTATGTAATTGAGCTGAGTAGCTTCCAATTGGATAATATGTATAAATTTCATGCCAATATTGCGGTGCTGATGAATATCACCCCGGATCATTTAGACCGGTATGACCATAAGATGCAGAATTATGTGGATGCAAAATTCCGTATCATACAAAATCAGACGGACGAAGATGCCTTTATTTTCTGGAATGATGATCCGATTATTCAGCGTGAGCTACATAAATATGGAATTCACGGACACTACTATCCCTTTGCCGAGCAAAAAGAAGAAGGAGCAGCAGCCTATGTTGAGAAAGACAAGGTATGCTTCACCAAACCGATTGCTTTCAATATGGAACAAGAAGAGTTGGCCTTGACCGGTACTCATAATTTATTCAACTCCATGGCAGCCGGTATTTCTGCTAACCTGGCCGGCATTCGCAAAGAATGTATCCGCGAAGCCTTAGGAGACTTCAAAGGAGTGGAACACCGCCTGGAAAAAGTATGCCGCGTAAAAGGAGTAGACTATATCAATGACTCAAAAGCCACCAATGTCAACTCTTGTTGGTATGCATTACAAAGCATGAAGACAAAAACAGTCTTGATTTTAGGCGGAAAAGATAAAGGTAATGATTACAATGAAATCGCCGACTTGGTAAAAGAGAAATGTGTAGGACTCATTTATATGGGATTACATAATGAAAAGCTGCATGAGTTTTTCGACCCATTCGGACTTCCCACAGCTGACGTTCAAAGCATGAAAGATGCTGTGGACGCAGCCTATCGCATGGCAAAGAAAGGTGAATCAGTACTGTTGAGCCCTTGTTGTGCCAGCTTCGACCTTTTTAAAAGTTACGAAGACCGCGGCGAGCAATTTAAAGACTGTGTAAGAGCATTGTAAAAGAGGTAATCTTATTTATTTCAACGTATAAACTGAAAATTAAATAGCATGGACCTGATAAAAGACTTATTCAAGGGCGACAAAGTAATCTGGATTATCTTCCTGTTTCTTTGTTTGATTTCCATTGTAGAGGTATTCAGCGCTGCCAGTACGCTTACTTATAAAAGTGGAGACCATTGGGGGCCCATCACCCAGCATAGTGTTATCCTGATGGTAGGTGCTTGTATTGTGGTACTGGTGCATAACATTCCCTGCAAGTGGTTTAGGGTTCTTCCCTTCTTCTTATTACCTATATCAGCAGTTTTATTGGTATTCGTAATGGGAATGGGTATCATTACAGGTGACCGTGTGAACGGAGCAGCCCGATGGATGACTTTTTTCGGCATCCAGTTTCAACCGTCCGAGCTTGCAAAAATGGCTGTTATTATCGTTACTGCTTTCATTCTTTCCAAGTTTCAGGAAGAAGACGGCGCCAATCCGAAGGCATTCAAATATATCATGTGGATTACCGGTATCGTATTCATATTGATTGCTCCCGAGAACGGTTCAACAGCCATGTTACTGTTTGGAGTCGTTTTTCTGATGATGATTATCGGTCGCGTACCATGGAAGCAACTTCTCAAGCTGATTTCTATCGTGGGAGTCATTGCCGTCATATTTATAGGAATGATTATGGTAACACCCGCAAAGCAATATCGTGATATACCGATGATGCATCGTGTAGAGACGTGGCAGAATCGTATTAAAGGGTTCTTCGAAGATAAAGAAGCGGTTCCGGCCGCCAAATATGATATTGACAAGAATGCCCAGATTGCCCATGCCAATATCGCCATTGCCTCCAGCAATATCATTGGTAAAATGCCGGGCAACAGTGTCCAGCGAGATTTCCTTTCGCAAGCATTTTCCGATTTTATTTTTGCTATCGTCATCGAAGAGCTTGGGTTGTTGGGAGGCGGCTTTGTTGTCGTACTTTACATTTGGTTGCTGATGCGCGCCGGAAAGATAGCTCGAAAAAGCGAAAAAGCTTTTCCCGCATTCCTTGTCATGGGTATTGCCATTTTGCTAGTTTCTCAAGCTATGTTGAATATGATGGTGGCAGTAGGTCTTTTCCCTGTTACAGGACAACCATTGCCTCTCATCAGTAAGGGAGGTACCTCTACTTTAATCAACTGCGCCTATATCGGCATGATTCTCAGTGTCAGCCGATATGTAGCAGAGAAAGAAGAACAAAAGAAACAGGAAGAAGAGACTACTGCCGAAGTCAAGTTGCAAGCAGCTACCCAAATTTTGCTGGAACACGCACGAGGCCTGGTAACAGCAGAAGCAGCCGGCAAACCTGAAAACGAAGATACGCTTTCGGAGGTTTCAGAATCTATTCCGACAGACGAAACAATACCGACAGAAGCTTCCGAAAACAATAAATCAGTCTAAGACTGAACATATTAGGAGTTTATTCATAACTTTGCATCAAAATAGAGCAAGAAATGGAAGAGAATTTAAGAATTATCATCAGCGGAGGAGGAACCGGCGGACATATTTTCCCTGCCGTATCCATTGCCAATGCCATTAAAGAGCAACATCCCGAAGCGGAAATCCTGTTCGTAGGTGCTGAAGGCAGAATGGAAATGCATCGTGTTCCCGCTGCCGGTTATCCGATAAAAGGTTTACCCGTTGCAGGGTTCGACCGTAAGAACTTGCTGAAAAATATATCCGTTCTTTACAAACTGGCAAAGAGCCAGTGGAAAGCACGCAAAATAATCAAAGAATTCCGCCCTCATGCAGCAGTCGGAGTCGGTGGATATGCCAGCGGCCCTACATTGAAAGTAGCCGGTATGATGGGAATCCCCACCTTGTTGCAAGAGCAGAATTCTTATGCCGGAGTTACGAATAAACTGTTGGCAAAAAAAGCCTGCAAGATATGTGTAGCATACGACGGTATGGAACGTTTCTTCGAAAAAGATAAAATCATCCTGACCGGTAATCCTGTACGCCAAGGGTTACTCAATCATACTATCAGTCGCGAAGAAGCCATCCGTTCCTTTGGTCTTAACCCCGAAAAGAAAGTTGTCCTTATTTTGGGAGGAAGTCTTGGCGCACGTACTATCAACCACTGTATGATGGAAGGACTTGAAAAGATACGCACATCAGGTGTGCAGTTCATCTGGCAAACCGGTAAGATTTACATTGATGAAGTTCGTGCAGCCGTGGCTAAAGCAGGGGAACTGCCCATGCTTCATGTTACCGATTTCATTAGCGACATGGCATCGGCATACAGTGCTGCTGACTTGGTAATCAGCCGTGCCGGGGCCGGTTCTATCTCTGAGTTCTGTTTATTGCAGAAACCGGTCATTCTGGTACCCTCTCCCAACGTAGCAGAAGACCATCAAACCAAAAACGCATTGGCGCTAGTCAATAAAAATGCAGCGCTCTACATAAAAGATGCTGCTGCCAAAGAAGCTTTGTTGGATAAAGCGATTGAAACCGTCCAACATCCTGAATTGCTAAAGAGTTTAAGTACAAATATTGCAAAACTGGCCTTTACAGACTCTGCAAATGTGATTGCACGCGAAGTCTATGAATTGGCTGATGATTATAGAAAGAGAAATGAATGTTAATACACTAAAATCAGTTTACTTTATCGGTGCCGGAGGCATCGGTATGAGTGCATTGGTACGTTACTTCTTGTCAAAAGGCAAGAATGTAGGTGGATATGACCGTACTCCAAGTGAACTGACGGAAAAGTTGATAGAAGAAGGAGCAGCTATTCATTACGAAGACAGCTCAGACCAAATACCCGCATCATTCCGTGACGCATCAAGCACTTTGGTCGTATATACTCCTGCTATTCCCGAAACACATAAAGAGTTTACCTATTTCCGTGAAAATGGATTCGAGATACAAAAGCGTTCGCAAGTATTGGGCATGTTAACTCGTGCCGGAAAAGGTCTTTGTGTAGCCGGCACACACGGCAAAACAACCACTTCGACCATGACAGCCCACTTGCTTCATCAATCCCATGTAGGCTGTAACGCTTTTCTGGGAGGTATCTCAAAAAATTACGGAACTAATTTACTGTTGTCCGATACCAGTGAATATGTAGTCATCGAAGCTGATGAATTCGACCGTTCCTTTCATTGGCTTTCACCTTATATATCGGTAGTTACTGCTACTGATGCCGACCATTTGGACATCTACGGCACTAAAGAAGCCTATTTGGAAAGCTTCCGCCATTACACTTCTTTAATTCGTCCGGGGGGAGCGCTTATCATGCGCAAAGGCATTGAATTGCAACCCGATTTACAAGAAGGTGTACAACTATATACCTATTCTAAAGAAGAAGGTGACTTTCATGCAGAGAATATCCGTATCGGAAGCGGTGAAATATTCTTTGACTATATTTCGCCATTGGGCAATATTGATGATATTCAATTGGGGGTGCCCATTGCCATTAATATTGAAAATGGAGTGGCAGCTATGGCATTGGCCCAAATGAGCGGTGTCACCAATGAAGAGATAAAAGAAGGCATGAAAACTTTCCGTGGAGTAGACCGTCGTTTTGACTTTAAAATCAAGAACGACAAAGTAGTATTCCTGAGTGACTATGCCCACCATCCGTCTGAAATCCGTCAAAGTATTCTTTCCATGCGTGCTTTATACCGGGACAAGAAACTGACTGCAGTATTTCAGCCGCATCTCTATACCCGTACACGTGACTTCTACCAAGACTTTGCCGATAGTCTGTCATTGCTGGATGAAGTAATTTTGGTGGATATCTATCCGGCACGAGAGAAACCTATTCCCGGAGTAAGCAGCCGATTGATTTACGACAATCTGCGCCCCGGCATTGAGAAATCCATGTGTTCAAAAGAAGAGATTCTAGATGTACTGAGAAATAAGAATATAGAAGTATTAATCACTTTAGGTGCAGGAGACATTGAAAACTATGTTCCCCAAATCTGCGAATTACTGAACAAACAATGATTAAACGAATTTTCATACTCCTGTTCTTGTTACTGATAACAGCTTACCTTATAGTAGCAGTTACAGTCTTCAATACCAAGCCTGCAGATCAGACTTGCAAGGGTATGGAATTGATTATCAATGACAGTATCGACCATGGTTTCATCACCCAAAAAGAAGTACTCCGCTTACTTAACAGTAAGAAACTGTCTCCCATAGGGAAAAAAATGGGAGATATCAATACCCGGCTTTTGGAAGATGAACTCAGCAAGCACCCATTGATTGAAAATGTGGAATGCTACCGCACTCCCGGCCGTAAGATAGGCATCGAAGTTACGCAGCGTTTGCCTTTATTAAGGGTAATGGCTGCCAACGGAGACAATTATTACATTGACAGCAAAGGAAAAGTGATGCCGATACCCAACAGTTCGGCCCATGTAGCTGTTGTTACCGGTAGTGTAGACCGTGACTTTGCCACGAAAGAATTATATAAGTTAGGTATCTTCCTACAAAATCATCCTCTATGGGAGGCCCAAATTGAACAGATAAATGTCACTCCTGCCAAAGAGCTGGAACTGGTTCCGCGCGTTGGAGAACATATTATTTTCCTTGGGAAACCCGGCGATTATGAGGAAAAGTTTGAAAGACTGAAGATTTTTTATAAAAAAGGTCTGAACCAGGTGGGCTGGAACAAATACAGCCGCATCAGTTTGGAATTTAGCAATCAGATTATTTGTACCAAAAAAGAGAAGTAAGATATGGCAGCAACAGATTTTATTGTAGCAATAGAATTGGGGTCTTCAAAGATCACAGGTATTGCAGGAAAGAAGCATCCGGACGGAAGTATACAAGTACTGGCCCTCGCCAGCGAACCTTCGTCTGATTTCATCAGAAAAGGAGTTATTTATAATCTGGACAAGACCGCACAAAGCCTTACTTCGATTATCAAGAAACTGGAATCGACATTAAAGGCTTCTATCGGAAAGGTATATGTAGGCATCGGCGGACAATCGCTCCGCACTATCCGCAACACGGAAGTACGCCACTTGGAAGAAGAAACTAAAATATCACAAGAGTTAATTGACTCGCTGATGGACAGCAACCGCGAAGTACCCATCATCGACCAAGATATATTGGAGGTAGCCCCGCAAGAATATAAAGTAGGCATCAACTTGTTAGCAGATCCTGTCGGTGTTCCCAGTGACCATATCGAAGGGCGCTTCCTCAACATCATTGCCCGTAGCAGTGTTAAACAGAATATCGATAAATGTTTCCACCAGGCAGGAATAGAAATTGCAGACTATGTCATCTCGCCATTGGCACTTGCCAATGCAGTACTGACCAACAGCGAAAGACGTTCCGGGTGTATGCTCATCGACTTTGGCGCAGATACAACCACAGTTTCGGTTTATAAAAACAATATCCTCCGCCATCTGGCAGTTATTCCTTTGGGTGGCAGCAATATTACCAAAGATATTTGCAGCCAGCAAATAGAAGAAGAGGATGCCGAAGAGTTGAAACTAAAATACGGTAACGCCTATATCGACCCGTCAAAAGATGAAGAAGAAACGCCCAACTATGCCATCGACGGAAAATGCAGTATTGAAGCCCACCTATTGGAAGATATTGTGGAAGCGCGTGTCAACGAAATATTGGCAAACGTATGGAATCAGATTGTGCTCTCCGGCTACGATGACAAATTATTGGCAGGAGCCATTGTCACCGGTGGTGCAGCCAACTTGAAAAATATGGAAGAAGCCTTCAGCAAACGAACCAAACTGGAAAAGGTGAGAATGGCAAAAGACTCCCAACTGAGCCTTAAAGGAGGAATTGAACTGAAAAAAGACGGAATGTCCAACACCATCATTGCACTGCTGGCTGCCGGAAAAGAAAACTGTTATCGCCCTGAATATCCGAGAGAACCGGCTCAGCCCATTCAAACCGGACTCTTTACCGAAGAAGGAGAAAGTGCAGAAGAAAAAAGAAGAAGACTGGCACAGGAAGCTGAAGAAAAACGCAGAAAGGAAGAAGCTGAAAAGCAACGCATTGCCGACTGCGAAAGCTTTATAAAGAAAGCCATCGAATTAAAGAATGCCGAAAAATATAAAGAAGCATTAGCTGCTTTGAGCAAGGCAGAACTACTGGATGTAGAAACCAAGAATGCTCAAATACGAGAATTGGAGAAAGAAATCAAGCAATTGAAAAAAGGCAGCAGCCTTTGGTCAAAGCTCGGTAAAAAAATTACCACACTCTCTGACGACCTGTTGAAAGAAGATTAAAAGAAACAAGTAAATTACATCACCTTATATAATATAGTAAGATTATGTCTGATGAAACTATAATGCCATTCGATTTCCCACAAGACAACCCGACTATCATTAAAGTAATCGGTGTGGGTGGTGGCGGCGGCAATGCCGTAAATCACATGTATAAAGAAGGTATTCACGATGTAACATTTGTAGTGTGCAACACAGACAATCAGGCATTGGCCGAATCGCCTGTTCCCGTCAAGCTGCAACTGGGTAAAGAAGGACTGGGGGCCGGAAATCGTCCTGCACGTGCACGCGAAGCCGCCGAAGAAAGCATCGAAGATGTAAAACATATGCTGAACGACGGCTGTAAAATGGTATTTATCACTGCCGGAATGGGGGGAGGAACCGGAACCGGTGCTGCACCTATCATTGCCAAAACAGCCAAAGACATGGATATCCTTACCGTGGGTATAGTAACTATACCCTTCTTGTTCGAGGGTAACCGCAAAATAGACCAGGCACTGGACGGTGTGGAGCAAATGAGCCAGCATGTAGACGCTTTGCTGGTCATCAACAATGAACGCCTGCGCGACATCTACTCCGACTTCAGTGTCATGAATGCTTTCGGAAAAGCAGACGACACCCTTTCTGTAGCAGCAAAAAGCATTGCTGAAATCATCACTATCCGCGGTACCATCAACCTCGACTTCAATGATGTGAAAACAGTATTGAAAGACGGTGGTGTGGCCATAATGAGTACCGGATACGGTGAAGGAGAAAATCGTGTGAGCCAGGCCATCAATGATGCGCTGCACTCGCCGCTGCTGAACAACAATGATATTTTCAACTCAAAGAAGATTCTGTTCAACATTTCTTTCAGCACCAAAAGCGAACTGATGATGGAAGAGATGAACGAAGTGCATGATTTCATGAGTAAGTTTGGCAAAGATGTGGAAACCAAATGGGGACTTTACATCGACGAAACTCTGGAAAACAAAGTGAAGTTCACTGTACTGGCAACCGGCTTCGGCATCAAAGACGTACCGGGCATGGACAACATGCTCAACAAACGCACCATCGAAGAACAAAAGAAGCTGGAAGAACAAGAAGAAGAAGAACAGCGCAAGGATGAACGCCGTGGAGACTACTACGGTCGCGACACTTTCAAAAACAGTAACAAGAAAAAACGCCACAACATCTATATATTCAGTCTGGAAGACCTTGATAATGATGACATCATCAGCATGGTGGAAACAACTCCCACTTATCAGCGCACCAAGACCGTGCTTGAAAGCATCCAATCCAAAGCCATAGCCGAAGAAGAGGAAACATTCAATAACAACGATACCGAAAACGGTGGCATAACAATAACATTTTAACAACTAAAATTATAGAGAATATGGATTTATTTGACGTAATCAGCAACGATATCAAAGAGGCTATGAAAGCCAAGGATAAAGTGAAATTAGAAACTTTACGCAATGTGAAGAAATTCTTCCTCGAAGCAAAAACCGCTCCGGGAGCCAATGATACACTGACCGATGATGCTGCTCTGAAAATTATGCAGAAATTGGTAAAACAAGGCAAAGACTCTGCTGCTATTTACACCGGACAAGGCCGTTCCGATCTGGCAGAAACCGAACTGGCCCAGGTAGCCGTTATCGAAGCCTATCTGCCGAAACAGATGGGGGCCGAAGAATTGGAAGCTGCTTTGAAAACAATCATTGCAGAAGTAGGCGCAACCGGCCCGCAAGATATGGGTAAGGTAATGGGCGTGGCTACCAAGCAACTGGCAGGCAAAGCAGAAGGTCGCGCCATTTCCGCTAAGGTAAAAGAGCTGTTGGCATAAAGTCTTTAAACAGCATAGAAAAAAGACGGAAGCGTTTGCCTAAAAGCGGCTGAAGTCTTTGAAAAAGGCAGAAGAGTTTTTCTGAAAAGACCTTGGTCTTGTGTAAGAAACACTCTTCTGTCTTTTTTATGGCCGGTTTGTATTCTTGGGGATTCAACATATCCAGCCGGCACCAGTCACCGGATGTTGTCTCCTCCGGTTTTCAAACGCTCTGCATATGTTTAGAACTCCCTACGTTGTTTCATCAGCCGGAATAAGCGTTTGCATCCCTTCGATTAAGCCTGTCTGTCAGTCGAATTACTACAGTCTTCGGCAGTGGACTGTATAGTCCGTTACCGTAGACTGTACAGTCCGTTACAGTGGACCGTACGGTCTGTTGCCGTGGACTGTAATAATCTTCCGTTTAAAAGACTTTGGCTGACCCTAAGAAACAGCTTACTCTTCCTTTGTCGGTGATATGACATATAAATCCCCAAGAATAATGACTGCCCCGTTTTCCTTTACTTCGTATTTGAATCCGCAGAAAAATATCGGTTTTCAGGCAAAGAGTTCTTTCAACACATCCAATGATTTAAGCAAAGGGAAATCAGGCAAATGCAAGCGATAATAATCATTGATAATGGTAAGACAACGGTTGCGCTCTGCGCGACTCATGGCAAAAAGGTGCATCGTCTCATAATTCATCCGCATCAGAATATTAATACGAGAAGCCTCATCCGGCTTCAGAAATGCCCCATGCGAAGGCTGTATGGGAGTAAAACAAGCATTGAGCAAATCAAAGAAACATCCCTCATCATAATCTTCTGTATTAGGATAGAGACCGAGAAAACGGGAAAAGCGCATCAAAAATACCAAATGAAAATTGGCAAACCCATGCTCACATCCATCCAACCAACGAATAGAATGCTCCAGATAAGCAAAAAGCGGCCTGTTCTCCGCCTCCTCACGCAATGCCCGATAAAGAAACTCGGCAAGAAACATGGCTATGGCCGATTTATAAGGGTCATAGGGCAAGGTATAAAACGGATACCATGATTTAGCCTCCTTAACAGGATAAAGGTTGGTATTCGGGCGATAGTCTGCCTCAAACTCCACCATGGCAAGAGGCTGAAAAAGCACTGACTTCACCGTCGACTTACGCGAACGGGGAATTTTCACCAGGAACGAAGCCCGCCCCGTGTGCTGCGTATAGATATCGACAATGTTCGAAGTATCATTATACTTTAGACTATGAAGTACGATTCCAACTGTTTTTTGCAACATATTCTTCCATTATTAAGCCTCTATCATGCACAAAAGTAGTCATTTTCGGGTAAAACGAACAAAAAACTAAAAAAAATCACTCGAATGTTTTGGAGATTAAAAAATAGTTTCTACCTTTGCAACCGCAAAAGAGAAAAACACTCTCCGACGCAAACGCCAAGCTAAGGCTGGCAATTAAAGGCCCGGCCCCTTCGTCTATCGGTTAGGACGCAAGATTTTCATTCTTGAAAGGGGGGTTCGATTCCCCCAGGGGCTACAAATAAAAAATAATAAAAGAACAAAACTAAAGATTAGTCGAGATGGCAAATCACAAATCATCACTAAAGAGAATCAGACAGGAAGAGAAGAGAAGACTTCATAACAGATATTATGCTAAAACAATGCGTAATGCTGTTAAAAAACTTCGTGAGACTTCTGATAAAGCAGAAGCTGTTGCAATGTATCCGGGCATCCAAAAGATGTTGGACAAGTTAGCTAAGCGCAACATTATTCATAAGAATAAAGCTTCTAACCTGAAGTCTAAATTGGCTGCTCACATTAGCAAGCTCGCTTAAGCAAAGTCTTAAACCAAAAGATAAAATAGGCTGAATCATGTGATTCGGCCTTTTGTCGTTTCAGAAAACAAGAATCCAAAATGCTCCGGCATTATTACAGCCAAGCCATAAATTTAATTTTTTTATCCTCCAAGACTCCTTCTATATCAGCATTTTTTTGTATCTTTGAAAGCTAAATAAAGAAATCGAATTAAACATGACTGAAGAAGAAAAGATAAACGGCGAGAACAATTATTCGGCCAGCAATATCCAGGTTCTTGAAGGACTGGAGGCCGTACGTAAACGTCCCGCCATGTATATCGGAGATATCAGCGAAAAGGGTTTGCACCACTTGGTTTATGAAGTTGTTGACAACTCTATCGACGAAGCGCTGGCCGGTTATTGCGACCACATCGAAGTAACAATCAACGAAGACAACTCCATCACAGTGCAGGACAACGGCCGTGGTATTCCGGTGGACTACCACGAAAAGGAAAAGAAATCCGCATTGGAAGTCGTCATGACGGTACTCCATGCCGGAGGTAAATTCGATAAAGGTTCTTATAAAGTATCCGGTGGTCTTCACGGTGTAGGTGTATCGTGTGTGAACGCACTGTCCAAGCACATGACTACACAAGTGTTCCGTAACGGTAAGATTTTCCAGCAGGAATATTCATGCGGACATCCTCTGTACTCGGTTAAGGAAGTAGGCATGGCAGAAATCAGCGGTACCAAACAAACCTTTTGGCCGGATGAGTCTATCTTCACTGTTACCGAATATAAATATGACATCCTCGAAGCACGTATGCGCGAATTGGCTTACCTGAACAAGGGTATCACCATCTCGCTTACCGACCGCCGCCAGAAAGACGAAGAAGGAAACTTCAAAAAAGAGGTGTTCCACTCGGATGAAGGAGTGAAAGAGTTTGTACGTTTTCTGAACCGAAACAACGACTCATTGATTGATGATGTGATTTATCTGAACACAGAAAAGAACGGTACCCCGATTGAATGTGCTATCATGTACAACACCGGTTATCGTGAAAGTCTGCATTCTTATGTCAACAATATCAACACGATAGAAGGCGGTACGCACGAAGCGGGATTCCGCAGTGCACTGACACGTGTACTTAAAAAATATGCCGAAGACATCAAGGCATTGGAGAAGGCCAAAGTTGAAATCTCGGGAGAAGACTTCCGCGAAGGTTTGATTGCCGTTATCTCTGTAAAAGTAGCCGAACCGCAATTTGAAGGGCAAACCAAGACCAAACTGGGCAACAGCGAAGTCAGCGGAGCCGTAAACCAAGCAGTAGGTGAAGCACTTACCTATTATTTGGAAGAGCATCCGAAAGAAGCAAAACAAATTGTAGACAAAGTGATTTTGGCTGCCACAGCCCGCATTGCCGCACGTAAAGCACGCGAATCTGTTCAGCGAAAAAGCCCGATGGGTGGTGGCGGACTGCCGGGCAAACTTGCCGACTGCTCCAGCCGTAATCCTGAAGAATGTGAATTATTCCTTGTCGAGGGTGACTCTGCAGGCGGTTCTGCCAAACAAGGACGCAGTCGTGCCACTCAAGCTATCCTGCCATTGAGAGGTAAGATTCTGAATGTGGAAAAAGCAATGTGGCACAAAGCATTTGAAAGCGATGAAGTAAACAATATCATCACCGCATTGGGGGTACGTTTCGGTGTGGACGGTGACGATGACAGCAAAAAAGCAAATATTGACAAACTGCGTTATCATAAAGTCGTAATCATGACCGATGCCGATGTCGATGGTTCGCACATCGACACTCTTATCATGACGCTGTTCTACCGCTATATGCCGGAAATTATCGAAAACGGCCACTTATATATTGCAAATCCGCCCCTCTACAAATGCAGTAAAGGTAAGATCAGCGAATATTGCTATACTGAAGAAGCCCGCCAGGAATTTATCCGAAAATATGGTGATGGTCAGGAGAACGGTATCCATACACAGCGATACAAAGGTTTGGGTGAAATGAATCCCGAACAGCTTTGGGAAACAACGATGAATCCCGAAACTCGTATCCTGAAACAAGTAACAATAGAAAATGCCGCGAACGTGGATTATATCTTCTCAATGTTGATGGGAGATGATGTAGGTCCGCGCCGCGAGTTCATAGAGAAAAACGCGACGTATGCGAATATCGACGCGTAATAGTTGTATTCAACTAAATATTTAAAAATTAAAAAAAAACCAATCCTCACATCTTACAATTTGAGGTAGTCCCGACTCTTCACCGAGTCGGGACTTTTTATATACATTCTCCCCCTTCCACACACAAGGCTCTCTGCTTTTCATTTATATTTCATTTCCTTTTCCCAAAGAGTACCATAGTATTTCCTTTTGCCATTTTTATCGATGAAATGGGGGAAAACAGACGAATGCAAATAAAAAGAGAACTTCGGACAAACATTCTTTTTCTTATAATTTCAATCACTTGATGAAGATTATATGCAGGAAAGTCTTAATTTTGGAACATTAAACTATTTGGAATATAAACCATTAATAAGATAATAACATGAAACTCACATTCCGAATCGAATACCGCACCGCCTGGGGAGAAATGCTCGGCGCAACCTTATGCGGCAACGATAACCAACCAATCATGCTCAGCACCGGAGACGGAATCCGCTGGGAAGGCAGTGCCGAAATGACAGACGCCCCCGCAGGCATCCCTATCTCCTACCGTTATGGAGTTTATCGCGACGGACAATGTATCCGGCGGGAAAGTGGAACGATGCCCCACATTTTCTGTCCCGGAAAAAAAAGAAACTGTCATTATATCTTAGATGACTTTTGGAAAGACCTTCCACTAGAATCCTATTTATATAGTTCTGCATTCAGCGGTGACTACCAATCTGCCAACAGTATAAAGACAATGGCTCCTGCCGATTGCAGTATTACGTTCCGCGCACTCTGTCCCTGCTTGCATCACAAACACCAACAGCTGGGAATTTGCGGACGCGGTGCCGCATTGGGCAACTGGGACTGCAAACAAACTGTATTGATGGAAGAAATCCAAGCTAATGAATGGACGGTGACACTGAATGCCGCCAGTCTGGAATTCCCACTGGAATACAAATTTGTAGCCTGCAATGCCGATACAAAAGAAGTGGAAGAATGGGAGGCCCACAATAACCGCCTGCTCTGCATCGATGGAATGAAAAAAGGAGAAATCTACCTCACTCCCGAATCCGAAGTCCGTTTCACTTCTTCTGCACGCAAGGTAGCAGGTACTGCCATTCCGGTCTTCTCGTTACGCAGCGAAGGAAGTTTTGGCGTAGGCGACTTCGGTGATTTGAAGAAGCTGATAGACTGGGCAGTGAGCACCCACCAGCAAGCCATACAGATTCTTCCCATCAATGACACCACCATTACCAATACATGGATGGACTCTTATCCCTACAACAGCATTTCAATTTATGCATTCCATCCCATGTACATCGACCTGCGTCAGCTGGGCAAGTTGAAAGATAAAGAAGCCTTGGCTTTCTATGAAGAAAAACGAAAAGAGCTGAATGCCCTTCCCCAAATCGACTATGAAGCGGTGAACAACACCAAACGAGCCTATCTGAAATCAATGTACCAACAAACGGGGAAAAAAGTGCTGGCTTCTGCCGAGTTCAAAAAGTTCTTCAAAGAAAATGAACATTGGCTACTCCCCTACGCTGCTTTCTCTTATTTAAGAGATCAATATGGTACTCCCAATTTCAGCCAATGGCCCGAGCATAATGAATATCATGCAGATGAAATAGCCGCCATGTGCATACCCGAAAGCGACTGTTACGAAGAAATTGCTTTCTACTATTATATACAATACAACCTACACATCCAATTATTGGATGCCGGCAATTATGCACGCGAAAAGGGCATTATCTTTAAAGGAGATATCCCCATCGGAATCAGCCGCAATAGTGTGGAAGCCTGGATTGAGCCTTATTATTTCAATATGAACGGACAAGCCGGTGCACCGCCCGATGCATTCTCCACTAACGGACAGAACTGGGGGTTCCCCACATACAATTGGGATGTAATGGAAAAGGATGATTACCAATGGTGGCAGAAGCGTTTCCGCAAAATGGCAGAATACTTTACCGCCTACCGCATCGACCACATCTTGGGCTTCTTCCGCATTTGGGAGATTCCCTCCCATTCGGTTCATGGCTTACTGGGACAGTTTGTACCTGCTCTGCCAATGAGCGTAGACGAAATACAAAGCTATGGGCTGACCTTCCAAAAAGATTTCATGACAAAACCGTTCATCAATGAAAACATCCTGAACCGCATTTTTGGTGAGAAAGCCGATAGGGTGAAAGAGACATTTGTGCAACACTGCCACGATGATATTTATGAAATGCGTTCTGAATTTGATACACAGCGTAAGGTAGAAGCCTACTTTGCCGAACGGAAAGACGAAGAAAGCAGAAATATATGCGAAGGGCTGTATACACTAATCAGCAATGTACTTTTCGTACCTGACCGTAAACACCCTTCCATGTACCATCCACGCATCGCCGTGCAGAACGATTTCATCTTTGAAGTGTTGAGCCCGGAAGAGAAGGAAGTGTTTAACCGCCTTTATAACCACTATTATTATCAACGTCATAACCAGTTCTGGTATCAGGAAGCGATGAAGAAACTACCTATCCTGACACAATCTACATCGATGCTGGTATGTGGTGAAGACTTGGGTATGGTGCCCGACTGTGTACCTTGGGTAATGGAACAGTTGCAGATACTCAGCCTTGAAATTCAGCGTATGCCTAAAAATCCCCAACATGAATTCGGTCATGTATGGGAGTATCCTTATCGTTCGGTTTGCACCATTTCTACCCATGACATGGCTACATTGCGCGGCTGGTGGGAAGAAGACTACGAACAGACTTGCCGCTATTACAACCAAGTGCTGGGACACTGGGGTGAAGTGCCCACAGCCGCACCGGGATGGGTTTGCGAAGAGATTGTGCGCAACCATTTGGAATGTCCGTCTTTGCTCTGTATCCTGTCATTCCAAGACTGGTTATCGATGGACGAGGAAATCCGTTACCCGAATGTAGACGCCGAACGGATTAATGTACCGGCCAACCCGCGCCATTATTGGAGATACAGAATGCATCTCACTCTGGAAGAGTTGATGAAGAGCAACAAGTTTAATGAAAAGATGAAAGAAATGATTGACGCCGCAGGCAGATTCTAACTCATATCAATATCATGAAGAAAATACCGGATTTAGGATTTTGGAAACTATGGAACATTAGTTTCGGATTCTTTGGCGTACAAATAGCCTACGCTTTGCAAAGTGCTAATATAAGCCGCATCTTTTCCACACTGGGGGCAGACCCTCACGACTTAAGTTACTTTTGGATTCTTCCACCATTGGCAGGAATCATCGTACAACCTATCATCGGTGCTTTGAGCGACCGCACCTGGACACGTTTCGGACGACGTATTCCTTACCTGTTTGTGGGGGCACTCGTTGCGGTGTGTGTCATGTGCCTGTTGCCGAATGCGGGAAGCTTCGGAATGAGTGTCAGTGCCGCCATGATTTTTGGCCTGGTATCTTTGATGTTTCTCGATACTTCCATCAATATGGCTATGCAACCTTTTAAAATGATGGTAGGCGATATGGTCAACGAGAAGCAGAAAGGACTTGCCTATTCCATTCAAAGTTTCCTTTGTAATGCAGGAAGTTTGGCAGGATATCTGTTTCCGTTTATCTTCGCGGCAATCGGTATCAACAATATCGCCCCCAAGGGAGTCGTGCCTGATTCTGTCATCTATTCTTTCTATATCGGAGCATTCATCCTGATACTTTGCGTCCTTTATACATCGGCCAAAGTGAAGGAATTCCCACCGGAAGAATATGCAGAATATCACGGCATTACCAATGAAGAGAAGAAGGAAAGAACAAATATGTTCAAGCTGTTGCTCAAAGCACCGAAAGCTTTTTGGACGGTAGGCTTGGTGCAATTCTTCTGTTGGGCAGCCTTTATGTTTATGTGGACTTACACCAATGGAACTGTGGCATTGAATGTCTTTGACACTCCTACGGTGGAAACAATGGCAGAAGGTACAGCGAAAGTAGTCCTCGATACTCAATCCATACAATATCAGAATGCTGCCGACTGGGTGGGTATTCTGTTTGCGGTACAGGCAATCGGCTCAGTCATTTGGGCGGCGGTGATTCCGGTGATTAAAAACAAAAAGTTTGCCTATGTACTCAGCTTGGTGCTGGGAGGCATTGGTTTCATCTCTGTTTTATTCATCCACAATCAATATGCATTATTTGCATCCTTTGCCCTGATTGGCTGTGCATGGGCTGCAATGTTGGCTTTGCCTTTCACTATCCTGACCAATGCGTTGACAGGAGGGCACATGGGTACTTATTTGGGGCTCTTTAACGGAACCATCTGCATCCCGCAAATCGTAGCCGCTTCATTGGGAGGAATGATATTGAAAATGTTTACCACGGCAGGCAACGTTGCCCCGGAAGTCAACATGCTGGTGTTGGCAGGTATATTCCTCATTATCGGTGCAGGGTGTGTAGGCATTATTAAAGAGAAACAGTAACCGACAAGGGCATTATAAAACACGTTAGTACGCATCGCCTCATGCATACTAACGTGTAAGCCCATACATACGGAAGCAAAGGTCCACACATACGTACGTATAGAGTGATGCGTCAGTCCGCATTATAAATTCATCACATCGTGCTCGAATTGTTCTTTATCTCCTATTGCCTTATTCCTTATCTTACTGCGATAGTTGTATATCGTAGCCAAAGAATAACCCAAGAAATGGGCAATCTTATTACTGTCTGTCACCCCCAGGCGAATCAAAGCGAAGATGCGAAGTTCGGTAGTCAACAATTCGCCCGACTTAGGATATATTCTTCCCTCCTCTATCAATAATTTATTAAAAGAGGCAATAAAATGAGGAAATAATTCCAAGAAAGACTTATCAAATTCATTATAAAAGTCTTTCCGTTCATCACGGATAAACTGTTCAGACTTAATGGCTTTAAACAAATCATCTATACGGGATGCCATCGCCATTTTTGCCAATGAACGACGATAGAGTTCCAGCTTATCAAGATAAATCACACATCTGTCCAGGTAACGGGCAATATACACTTCCTTTATCTTACCGGTCTGCTCCAATTCATCATTTACATCAGTCAATCGCTTGTTAGCCTGACTTAAATCTCTACGCATAGCCGATAATTTTTTCATCCATCTATACAAATAGAAAATGGCAGCAATGAGAAAAAGAGACAAAAGGCTGACACTTATCAACAAAGCACGAGAGATCTGCCGCTCTCTCTGATCCTTCAACTTATAAGCCTTATCAATAATAGGAAAGAACTGAGTTACTTCAATAAAGCGCAACCGGGCATTGCACGAAACAGCATCTTCCATCGAACAATTCAGATATTTGTACGCACGGTCTATATCTCCTTTTTCATACATTAATTGAGCCAGTTTCTGCAAAGACGCATACTCTTTAGTAGCAGACTGCAAATCAACCACGGCAGTCAAAGCCAAATAATAAATCTGTTTATCCATATCCTCAGTCACATCATACACCTCGGACAACGTATAATAGATGTATGCCTTCTGCCGCTCATCAGGATTCTTCTTCAACAGCCCATTCAGGATAACCAGTGAACTATCCGGTTTGCCTGCCACCATGTACTTCTCCGCCAGTACGATATCTCTGTCCACTCCCTGACGCGCTGTTGCCAGAATAGAATCACGATAAACGTCTGTCTTCTCCAGATACTTCTGTTTTTCCTCCGCATTGGTCGTATAATCGGCCACCCAACCATAATAAGCCCGGAAAGTACGGTAATAATAGTTCAACGGTCCCAATTCCAATGCCTGTGGATTAATCTGCCTCAACTGTTCCAATGCCTCATTATACATGCCCATCACTCCCATCACCTCAGCACGATTAATGATAATCTCATTCTTCAACTCGGGTTTGTCAAGCAAAGGAAGCAAACGCATTTTCTCATTTATATAATATAAAGAAGAATCGGCCTGATAATGCAGATAGAGATAAAAAAGCGAACCGCAGAGTTCATACTTTTCTTCATTGTTCCCAGACCGGTGAAGACGAGCCTTTATTTCATCAATTTCTTTTTCTTTATGCACATGAAAAGAATACTTTTCCTCTATGACCCTATCCAACTCTTTCAGTACAGATTCATTCACTCCGTTATCAGCCATCAAGCTCAACGGGTAGATAAAAAGGAACAATATAAGGCAATATGTGATTTTTCTCATTCCGTATTAATTAAGTATTACACAAATATATAAAGATAAGTAATTAAAATAAAGAAAAACAAGAAATATATTTTCATATCCATTTATATTTTCTACCCAATCAAAGAATACAGACCACTTAATAATCAATTATATAACATAAAAGAGCATTTATATTTTTATTCCAGCCTTAAAAAGTGATTCTTTACTCTCCTACATTTGCAATACCAAGCAAACCGAATAACATTAAATACTATATATTATGAAAAGAAGATTTATACTTATGACACTGCTCGCACTCTTCGGCTTACAGCACCCCACGTCTGCAGCCATTATTAAAAAAGTTGCCCCGACCTTTTGGTGGGCAGGTATGAAAAATCCCGAGTTACAAGTATTATTATATGGCGAGAACATCTCGTCAAGTGATGTGAGTATTTCCGCCAAAGACATTCTCTTGAAAGAGGTAGTCAAACAAGAGAATCCGAACTATCTTCTCTTATATATGGATTTGTCGGAGGCGGCTCCCCAATCTTTCAATATAACTTTGAAACAAGGTAAAAAAGAAACTGTTGTCCCTTACGAAATTAAACAACGTAGAAACGGTGCTTCTGATGTAAAAGGATTCAATGCCGGTGACGTACTTTATCTGATTATGCCGGACCGTTTTTCCAATGGTGACCCTTCGAACGATATTATCCCGGGAATGCTCGAAGCAAAAGTAGACCGTAATGAACCGTTTGCACGCCATGGCGGTGACTTGAAAGGTATCGAAAATCATTTGGATTACTTGGACAATTTGGGTATCACTGCCATCTGGCTCAACCCTATCCAGGAAAATGATATGAAAGAAGGTTCATACCATGGCTATGCCATCACCGATTACTATCAGGTAGACCGCCGCTTCGGTAACAATGAAGAATTCCGCAAACTGGTAGATGCGGCTCACGCCAAAGGCATGAAAGTGGTGATGGACATGATATTCAATCATTGCGGCAGCGAGAACTACCTGTTCAAGGATATGCCTTCAAAAGACTGGTTCAATTTCAGAGGAAATTATGTACAGACTTCTTATAAAACCGCCAGTGTACAAGATATACATGCCGCCGACTATGAGCGTAAATTAGCAGTCGACGGTTGGTTCACCGAATCAATGCCCGACTTCAACCAACGCAATCGCCACGTAGCCAACTATCTGATTCAAAGCAGTATCTGGTGGATTGAATATGCAGGTATCAACGGAATTCGCCAAGATACGCATCCCTACGCAGACTTCGATATGATGTCTCACTGGTGTAAAGCCGTCAACGAGGAGTATCCCGACTTCAACATCGTGGGCGAAACCTGGCTCAACAGCAATGTACTCGTTTCCTTCTGGCAAAAAGACAGCAAACTTGCCGCACCCAGAAACTCAAATCTTCGCACAGTGATGGACTTCCCTTTAATGGAGCACATGAATCGGGCTTTTGATGAAGAGACCACCGATTGGAGCGGAGGATTATTCCGTCTTTATGATTATCTGACACAAGACCTTGTCTATGCCGACCCCATGAATCTGCTGATATTCCTCGACAACCACGATACTTCACGCTTCTATCGCAATGATGAAGACACCAAAAATCTGAACCGCTACAAACAAGCACTTGCTTTCTTGTTTACCACCCGCGGTATCCCTCAGATTTATTATGGGACAGAGATATTGATGGCAGCAGACAAAGCGAATGGTGACGGGCTTCTCCGTTGTGACTATCCCGGCGGATGGCAAAGCGATCTGCGCAATTGTTTCCAAAACGCCAATCGCACTGCCCGGCAAAGAGAAGCATTTGACTATATGCAGAAACTGCTGCAATGGAGAAAAGGAAATGAAACCATTGCCAAAGGAACGCTAAAACATTTCGCTCCCAATAAAGGAATATATGCATACGAAAGAAAATATGGGAACAAATCGGTTACTGTATTCATGAATGGAAACGACAAGGAACAGAGTATTGATTTAACTCCTTATAAAGAAATATTGCCAAAGGCATCCGCCTTGGATGTATTGACGGGCACAAAGGTTGGATTAGGAAAAGAATTAACGCTCTCCGGCCGCGGAATATTGATTTTAGAGTTCTGATATAGTTCACTTTGATTTATATTTATCAGATATTGCAAATACACTAACTACATAATAATCAGAGATATAATATTTAAAACAAGACAAATGCATTTATATTTTTATTCTTGTGCAATCTTTGAATATACAAGATTCTTACATTTGCAATATCCGAAACAAAACAGAGTTAGGAAACTTGTTAGCTTATAATTTAATACCATAGTTATATGAAAATTAAAAAGAAACTTTCACTCATTGCATTCATTTGCATTTCATTCATAGCAAATGCACAGCAAAAACTTACATCACCGGATGGCAACCTGGAAATGATTTTCCACCTAAACGGAGAAGGTAGCCCCATTTATGAACTGACTTATAAACAAAAGCCTGTCATCAAACCCAGTAAACTGGGACTGGAACTGAAAAAAGAAGATGCCGATGCTAAGACAGACTTTGAGTGGACAGCCCGTAAAGATGCCGACAAACTTGATTCTAAAACAAACCTATATAATGGATTTGAACTGAAGGATACCCAAACTTCTACTTTTGACGAAACTTGGCAACCGGTATGGGGAGAGGAAAAAGAAATTCGCAATCATTACAATGAACTGGCAGTAACCCTGAACCAACCGGCAAACGATAGATATATCATCATACGTTTCCGTCTTTTCAATGACGGGTTGGGCTTCCGCTACGAATTCCCCCAGCAGAAGAACCTGAATTATTTTGTTATCAAAGAAGAACATTCACAATTCGGTATGGCAGGAGACCATACTGCCTATTGGATTCCCGGAGATTATGATACGCAGGAATACGACTATACCGTTTCCCGTTTGTCAGAAATCAGAGGGCTGATGAAGACAGCCATTACCCCCAACTCTTCACAAACTCCGTTCTCGCCTACAGGCGTTCAGACGGCTTTGATGATGAAGACGAATGACGGACTGTATATCAATCTCCATGAGGCTGCATTAATCGATTATGCCTGTATGCATCTGAATCTGGATGATAAGAACATGGTATTCGAATCATGGCTGACCCCTGACGCACAAGGTGACAAAGGATATATGCAAACACCTTGTTCTTCACCGTGGCGCACCGTCATCGTGAGTGATGACGCACGCAATATCCTTGCTTCACGCATTACTTTAAACTTGAATGAACCTTGCAAAATTGAAGATACATCATGGATTAAACCGGTGAAATATATCGGTGTTTGGTGGGATATGATTACCGGCAAAGGCTCTTGGGCTTACACAGACGAACTTTCCAGCGTGAAATTGGGAGAAACCGATTATTCTAAAACCAAACCTAACGGAAAGCATTCTGCAAACACAGCTAATGTGAAACGATACATTGATTTTGCGGCTCAGCACGGTTTTGACCAAGTATTGGTAGAGGGATGGAACGAAGGTTGGGAAGACTGGTTTGGCAAAAGCAAAGATTATGTTTTCGACTTTGTGACCCCCTATCCCGACTTTAATGTGAAAGAACTTCAGAACTATGCGGCAAGTAAAGGTGTTAAACTAATGATGCATCATGAAACTTCGGCTTCTGTACGTAACTACGAACGACACATGGACAAAGCTTACCAATTTATGGCCGATAATGGTTATAACTCGGTAAAGAGTGGTTATGTGGGCAACATCATCCCTCGTGGAGAACACCATTACGGACAATGGATGGACAACCATTATCTCTATGCGGTAAAGAAAGCAGCCGATTATAAAATCATGGTAAATGCACATGAAGCAGTACGTCCTACCGGTATTTGCCGTACTTATCCTAACCTGATAGGCAACGAGTCGGCTCGCGGAACAGAATATGAATCGTTTGGTGGAAATAATGTTAATCATACTACCATACTTCCGTTTACCAGACTGATTGGAGGTCCGATGGATTACACTCCGGGCATCTTTGAAACACATTGCAACAAGATGAGCCCGACGAATAATTCACAAGTACGCTCCACACTGGCACGGCAGTTGGCATTATACGTCACCATGTATAGTCCATTGCAAATGGCTGCTGACATTCCCGAAAACTACGAACGCTTCATGGACGCGTTCCAGTTTATCAAAGATGTGGCAATCGATTGGGACGAAACCAAATATCTGGAAGCTGAACCGGGAGATTATATCACCATTGCCCGCAGAGCCAAGGGAACCAATGACTGGTATATCGGCTGCACAGCTGATGAAAACGGTCATACTTCCAAACTGACATTTGATTTCCTTGAACCGGGAAAACAATATATCGCTACTGTCTATGCCGATGCGAAAGATGCCGACTGGAAAGACAATCCGCAGGCATATACCATTCGCAAAGGTATTGTGACCGGCAAGAGCAAATTAAACTTGCGTGCAGCCAGTGGCGGCGGTTATGCAATCAGTATCAAAGAGGTGAAAGATAAATCAGAGGTAAAAGGAATAAAGAGGTTATAAATTAATTGTGATTATTGAGAAAACCGTTTTCAATAGGTATTTATTAAAGTAAAAAACATGAATAAATAACTTAACTTTAAATTTAAAGACATGAAAAGAAACGTGATGTTTAAAATCCTACTCATGATAGTAGTGGGATTGTTCTTGTCCCTAGACGCATTTGCCCAACAAATGACGGTTAAAGGAATTGTCAAAGATACAACCGGCGAGCCGATTATCGGTGCTAACGTTGTAGTAAAAGGAAGTAGTAACGGTACAATTACCGATTTCGAAGGCAACTTCCAATTCAACGCCAATAAAGGCGATATTATTGTGATTTCATTTATCGGTTATCAAGCACAGGAAGTACCTGCTGCTGCCAACCTGAACATTATTCTGAAAGACGATACACAGTTATTGCAGGACGTTGTAGTCATTGGTTATGGTACCGTTAAGAAGAATGATGCAACCGGCTCTGTAACAGCCATCAAACCGGACCAACTGAGCAAAGGTATCACTACCAATGCACAAGACATGTTGTCCGGTAAGGTTGCCGGTGTAAGCGTTATTTCCAACGACGGTGCTCCCGGCAGCGGTGCCCAGATTCGTATCCGTGGTGGTTCCTCTTTGAATGCCAGCAACGACCCGCTATTGGTTATTGATGGATTGGCTATTGATAATCAAGGAATCAAAGGTATGTCAAACGGCCTGTCAATGGTTAATCCTGAAGATATCGAAACTTTCACCGTACTAAAAGATGCTTCTGCAACTGCTATCTACGGTTCACGTGCATCCAACGGTGTCATTATCATCACCACCAAAAAAGGAAAGAACGGACAAGCGCCGAAAATAAACTACAATGGTTCAATTTCTTTGGCCACCACTCAAAAGCGTTATGACGTATTGGATGGTAATGAATACCGTGCTTATGCCCAGCAATTATGGGGAGATAAATATCCTGCAGAAATGGATACAGCCAATACAGACTGGCAAGACCAGATTTTCCGTACTGCCGTAAGTACCGACCATCATATCTCTATTACCGGTGGATTTAAGAACGTTCCGTATCGCGTATCTGTCGGTTATACTAATGAAAATGGTATTATTAAAACCTCCAACTTCCAGCGCTTGACCGCGTCTGTCAATCTTGCTCCATCATTCTTTGACGACCATTTGAAATTCAATATCAACGCCAAATATATGTATGGTAGAAATCGTTATGCCGATGCAGGTGCAGCCGTAGGCGGTGCATTATCTATTGCTCCTACTCATCCTGTTTATGGAACAGGAGATGCGTTTAAATTCTCAGGCGGTTATTGGCAGAATATGCAAGCTACAGACGGTTTCAGTGATAAAGACTGGACTTATACGACAGATAAAAACACTCCTCAAAACCCATTGGCTGCATTGGAACAACGTAATAAAAAAGCAAACAGTAACGACTTTGTAGGCAATGTAGAAGTAGACTATAAAGTTCATTTCTTGCCGGACTTGCGTCTCCATGCCAGCATCGGCGGTGAATATGCAGACGGTAATGAACGTGAAATTGTTTCTCCATACTCATACACCAATAACTATTACGGATGGAACGGATTATCTACCCAGTACAAGTATAATATATCCTATAATGCTTATGCACAATACATCAAGTCCCTTGGCGCACATGATTTCGACATCATGGTCGGTGGCGAGGAACAACATTTCCATCGTAATGGCGCTGACGGTGTAGGTCAAGGATGGGATTCTTATAAAAACGAACCGGTGAATCAAGCATTGCGCAGTCAAAAAGCTTATGCAACACGCAATACGCTGGTTTCTTTCTTCGGACGTTTAAACTACTCCTTACTGAACCGCTATTTATTCACGTTCACCATGCGCTGGGATGGTTCTTCACGGTTTAGCAGTGACAACCGCTGGGGTACATTCCCTTCATTAGCTTTAGGCTGGAAGATGAAAGAAGAAAACTTCCTGAAAAACGTGAACTTCCTTTCCGATTTGAAACTTCGTCTTGGTTGGGGTATCACAGGACAGCAGGATATAGGTGATGACTTTGCTTTCCTTCCTCTGTATGTGACAAGCGATGATTATGCACAATATCCTTTCGGTGACACTTATTACAGTTCTTCACGCCCCAAGGCTTTCAACACAGATTTGAAATGGGAAAAAACAACTACCTGGAACGGCGGTTTGGATTTTGGTTTCCTGAATGGAAGAATATCAGGTGCTATCGATGGATACTATCGTGAAACAGAGGACTTGCTGAACAGTGTCAAGATTCCTGTAGGAACTAATTTCAATGCACAGATGATGAAGAATATCGGTTCATTAAAGAATTATGGTGTAGAATTCTCCATCAATGCCAAACCAATTGTATCCAAAGACTTTACATGGGATTTAACTTACAATGTTACTTGGAACCACAACGAAATTACGAAGCTGAACGGTGGTGATGATAGTGACTATTATGTTGAAACCGGTGATAAGATATCCAGAGGTAACAATACCAAAGTTCAAGCAAATAAAGTAGGACATGCAGCCAACGCATTCTATGTTTACCAGCAAGTTTACGATGAAAACGGAAAGCCTATCGAAAATATGTTTGTAGACCGCAACGGTGATGGCAAGATCAACAGTGCCGACAAATATATCTATAAGAAACCGGCTGCCGACGTATTGATGGGTCTGACTTCCAAAATGCTGTATAAAGACTGGGACTTCAGCTTCTCTTTGCGTGCAAGCCTCAACAACTATGTTTATTATGACTTCTTGAGCAATAAGGCGAATGTCAGTGCTTCCGGACTGTATACTAACAATGCATACGTCAACACGACTAAAGAAGCCATAGCTCTTGGTTTCACAGGAAAAGGCGAATACTATATGAGTGACTATTTTGTTCGTAACGCTTCATTCATCCGTTGTGACAATATCACATTGGGATATTCTTTCAAAAACTTACTCCGGTCACAGGCCTATCAAGGAGTGGGCGGCCGTGTATTTGCTACCGTACAGAACCCGTTCGTTATCTCTAAATACAAAGGACTCGATCCGGAAATCAAAAGTGGTATAGACAGTAACCCATACCCCAGAGCAACGACATTCTTATTAGGTCTTAGCCTTCAATTTTAACTTAACTTTAAAACGAAATAATCATGAAAACAAGATATTTTAAAAAGATATTTGCCTCAGCACTGATGGTTACTGCCATTCTGGGCACCAGTTCGTGCATTAATGATTTGGATATTAGTCCTATTGATCCTCAATATGCGCCCAGCTTTGACCAAAATGATGTATTCGTAAAAGAATATGCATTATTAGGCTTGACAGGACAAAAAGGACCGGCCGGATCAGCCGACCTCGACGGACAAGATGAAGGTGAATCAGGATTTTACCGTACCATCTTTAACTGCAACGAATTACCAAGTGATGAATGTATCTGGGCTTGGCAAACCGACACAGATATCCCTCAGCTGACAAACATCAGTTGGAACTCTTCCAGTATCCGCACCGAATGGACATACGTCCGCTTGGGATACAATATTACACAACTCAACTTCTTCCTTGACCAGACAGAAGGAAAAGACGATGAAGAAACAATGCGTCAACGCTCCGAAGTCCGCTTCCTGCGTGCATTACATTATTTCTACTTCCTTGATTTATTTGGTAAAGCACCTTTTAAAGAGCACTTTAACAACGAGCTTCCGGTTGAAAAGAAAGGCAGCGATTTATATGACTACATCCAAAATGAGTTAAGCCAATGCGAAAGCGCAATGTATGAACCACGCCAAGCCCCGTTTGGCCGTGCCGACAAAGCGGCAAACTGGTTGCTGCGCGCACGTCTGTATCTGAATGCAGAAGTATATACCGGCAAAGCTGACTATGCCAACGCAAGAGATTATGCAGACAAAGTAATCAATTCATCTTATAAGCTATGTCCCGAATATCGTTTATTATTCATGGCGGATAACGATGAAAACGCACAGGCGATGCAAGAAATTATCCTGCCTATCCGCCAGGATGGTATCAAAACACGTAATTATGGAGGGTCCACTTATTTGGTTAATGGTACCCGCACTGCCGGCATGCCACGTATGGGAACTACCAATGGATGGTCTTGTATCTTTTCACGCGCTGCATTAGTTAAAAAATTCTTCCCTGATCTTTCTCAAGTGCCGATGTTGCCCGGCGACATTGAAGTGCCTGCAGCAGGAGAAATCAACACGGATGAAAAAATAGATGCTTTCGATGCCCAATATGGCACAAGAACAATAGATATGATCAAAGCGGCAGGCGATGACCGCGCCATGTTCTATTCAGGAATCGGTGGCGGTATCCGCAAAATCGAAACTGATGTCATATCCGGTTTTAAAGATGGATTATCTATCGTAAAATGGCAAAATATCCGCTCAGACGGACAGCCGACACATCATACCGAATATCCCGATACCGATATTCCTTTGATGCGTTTGTCTGAAGCCTATTTGACCCGAGCTGAAGCCAAATTCCGCCTGGGAGAAGATGCAACCGAAGATATCAATACCCTCCGCAGACGCGCCAACTGTACCAGACTTGTTCAGACAGTGACCGAAAAAGAGATTATTGACGAATGGGCACGTGAGTTCTATCTGGAAGGACGCCGTCGTTCGGACTTGATCCGTTTCGATATGTTCACTAGCAATAAATATTTATGGGACTGGAAAGGTGGAGCAGCAACCGGAACTTCTGTTTCTTCTTTCTACAATGTTTATCCTATCCCGGCATCGGATATGAATAACAATCCGAATATGTCACAAAACACAGGATATTAATCAGTAGTTTCCGTTTAACAATTAAAGTATGTATATTATGAAAAAGATATTCAACATATTGCTTCTTGCTGTATTCACCCTGTCCGTGTTTACAGCATGCGAAAAGGACGACGATAGCAATCCCGTTCTAAAAGAGCCTACCACCTTTTCACTCAACCTGCCGCCATATGCAGCCAACAATATCTACGACTTGAAAAATGCGAAGACAGTGGAATTGACTTGTTCACAGCCAGATTATGGTTTTCCGGCTGCTACAACATACAGTGTTCAGGTGGCGCTTAATTCTGAATTTACAGAAAAGACAGAAGAAAGTGAAGCAAACTATACCGAATTGACTACAACTTATTCTACAGCCAAAATGGATGTAGTGGCATCTGAACTGAATACGGCTATCATAGAATTATGGACTGCCCAGAATGAAGGAGCCGATTTCCCGACTACACCAATCAGCGTCTTTATCCGCCTGAAGGCTACCATTACAGATAGTGACCGGGGAGTGTGCATTTCTAATGTGATAGAATTGCCGAAAGTACTGGGCAACGCATCCACCGACAAGTTAGAAGCCCCCCAAACCATGTTCCTCGTTGGTTCTATGCTCGACACAGAATGGACTATCTGGAAACCAATGGTACAAGTCAGCGGATTGGACGGACAATTCTGGAGACTCATTTATTTCACAGCCGGTGATGAATTCAAGTTCGGAACCAAAGAAAAAGAATACATCGGTTCGGACGATACCCGTTTAACAATCACAGACAAAGCCGAGTCCGGTGTTATCGGCACCAACAGCGGTAATATAACTGTCAAAAACACCGGTTGGTATGTAGTATTTATCAAAGCGACAGTAAAAGGCAGTGATTATACATTTACCATGACATTCTATCCGGGCGAAGTATATCTGTTCGGAGCAACCAATGGAGGAACATGGGACTATAACGACACTTGGAAATTTACTGCTCCCGACAATAAAGACGGTTCATTCGTGTCTCCTGCCATGACAGCAAGCGGTGAAGCCCGTATCTGTGTTAAGACAGATGTCGACTGGTGGAGAACAGAATTTACACTCTGTAACGGTGAAATCTTCTATCGCGAAAACAATCCGGTCAATGACAGTTGGGGTAAAGATGTTGGTCCTGAGTATTCTATTCAAGGAGCAGCAGGCAAGACCATCCGACTCAACTTCACAGCCGGAACAGGAGAACTAAAATAATAACCTTAAAACGAAAGATTCATCATGAAAAAGCAATTTATATACGCAGGAATGTTTCTATTTACCATAGGATTCTCTGCTTGTAATGAAGACTTCAAGGACTGGGCTGCCCCCCAGTCCAATCCCCAAGAGGATAGTGCAGAACAAATGACAGCAACTTTCACAACCGGTCAAGATGCCAATATCAGCATGGATGAAGCCACTGCCGACTCGGTAGAAATTGTAAAATTAACTTCAACTACCGCTGTGGAAGGCAGTACCATAACTCTCAGTTCTTTACTATTCAACGATGATTACTCTTTACCCTTCACGACCAAAGACGGTACTGTAAAAGTAGCCTTGACGCAACTGGACAGTATTACCCAGGAAATATATAAAAGCCGTGCCAGTGTAGCACGCAATCTGCGTGTTATAGTCAAAGCAGCAGCCACCACTCCGGCCGGAGACGGTATCCAACTTTCGGGCAATGAAGTAAATATCACGCTAAAGCCGGGAGCAACACCGGCAGTAGACCCGAAAGGTTACTATGTAGTAGGTGCATTTACCGGCTGGAATGCAGAAGGCGCCTTGCCCATGACACTCGATCCCAACAATAAGAATGTCTATACATTGGAAACCGAAACGACAGAAGCCAATCAGAACTTTAAGATTTTCCCGGCTTCCGCCATCAACGGCAAAGATATTGACTGGGCACAGGCTTTAGGCGCTCAAAAAGATGGCGACACCGCCGCCGAAAACTTCCTGACTTGGAAAGTAGGTGATAAGGAAGCAGGAGCCATCATGGTGGAAGAAGCCGGTAAAATCAAGATTACAATCAATATGACCGATTTCCGCTATTCAGTAAAAGACAACAGTGCTCCCACAGAACTCTATATGACCGGAAGCGCATATAACTGGGGCAAGATATGGAAACAGTTTGTTCCCGTCAACGACACAAAAGGTGCCTTCTGGGGCATTTACTATTTCGCTGCCGATGACCAAGTGAAATTTGCTCCGCAAGCCGACTGGGGCAATGACTTCGGTTTTGCCGCCACTATTTCGCAAGCATCTGTCGACCGTGCCGGATTGTCGGATTCTGACGGAAACATCAAAGTGGGTAAAGCAGGCTGGTATCTGGTCTATGTATCAGTCATCGGTGATAACCGGGTGGTAGAGTTTGAAACACCCAATGTATATCTGATAGGAGATACCTCTCATGACGGTTGGAACGACCAGTTGGCAGAACAAGATTTATTCACCATCCCGACAGATGCAGACGGCTCATTCGTCTCACCGGCATTCGCCAAGGACGGAGAGCTCCGTATATGCGTACATCCCGAAGCCGCCGCTACCGACTGGTGGAGAACAGAATTTATTATCCTGAATGGTAAAATCGAGTACCGCGGCAATGATGGAGACCAAGAAAGAGTACAAGGAAAAGCCGGACAAAAGGCATATCTGAACTTCTCAGACAACACCGGAAAAGTAGAATAATCAGTATACAGATTTTAAAAACCCTGAAAGCCGTCCTTCGTCCAAAAGGGCGGCTTTTTTTAATCAAGTCCATCATGAAAAAATATAAATTTCCCCTTTTACCGGGGTTATTGCTATCCTGCTTATTCATCGCCTGCTCGGATGACAATAAAGAAGATTTGCCCGACCTGCAGCCGGGCGAGGGCATGAACTACTCTCCCAAAACACCGGATGCCGACCAACCGCTGACCATCACCTTCAAAGCACCGACCTCTTCCGCCCTGTTCGGATACAAGGGGGAAGTATATATCCACACCGGCGTAGTAGGCGAAGGCGACTGGCAGTATGTCCCGGCCGAATGGAACCAGAACATAGATAAATGCAAGATGACAAAGCTGGAAGAAAATATATGGAGCATCACGCTGGAACCCGACATACGCCAATGGTTTCAGTCAGGCAAGACACCGATAGAAAAACTGGGCATCGTTATCCGTAGTTCAGACGGCAGCAAGAAGGGGATTGACATCGATTCCTTTGTGAAGGTCACAGACCATAAGTACCAAGGCTTCTCGCCGGCCGAAATTAAGCATGCAGCCCTGCCCGGGAATGTGGAAGAAGGCATCAACGTCATCAACAACACCACCGTGACTCTTGTACTCTATGACAAAGACACCGAAGGCAACCACAAAGACTTTGCACACGTCCTCGGCGACTTCAACAACTGGGAACTGACCAATAAGGAGGACTGCCAGATGTGTCGCGACGATGCCGCCGGATGTTGGTGGATAACCCTGAACAACCTCAACCCGACAAAAGAATATGCATTTCAATACTATGTAGGGACCAAAGGCGGTGAAGTCATCCGTTTGGCAGATGCCTACTGCGAAAAGATTCTCGACCCGGGGCATGACGATGACATCCCGGCATCCACCTATCCCGACAACAAAAGATACCCAAAAGGCGGAAAAGGAATTGTTTCGGTATTCAAGATACAACGAGACAACTATGCCTGGAGTGTACCCGATTTCAAGATGCAACATCCCAAACAACCGGTCATTTACGAAATGCACCTGCGCGATTTCACTGCCGACCATAGTATCAGTGGCGCCCTGCAGAAATTGGATTACCTGAAAAACATGGGCGTCGACGCCATCGAGTTGATGCCTGTTCAGGAGTTTGACGGGAACGACAGCTGGGGATACAACCCGTGTTTCTTCTTCGCCCTCGATAAGGCGTATGGCACCCCAAAAATGTATAAAGACTTCATTGACGCCTGCCACCGCAAAGGCATGGCCGTCATTCTCGATGTAGTATACAACCATGCCACCGGCAACATGCCTTTTGCCCGCCTGTATTGGGACAGCGCAAAGAACAAGACCGCGCGAAACAATCCCTACTTCAACACAGACGCCCCGCATCCTTACAGCGTCTTCCAAGACTTCAACCATGAAAGTCCCTTGGTGCGCAAGTTCGTGAAGCGCAACCTGAAGTTCCTGCTGGACGAATACAAGATAGACGGTTTCCGTTTCGACCTCACCAAAGGCTTCACCCAAACCGCATCCACCGAAGCCACCGCATCCAACTACGATGCCGCCCGCATAGCCATCCTGAAGGACTACCACTCGGCAGTGAAGGCAGCAAAGAGCGATGCCCTCGTCATATTCGAGCACTTCTGTGAAAAGAAAGAAGAACAAGAATTGGCGGCAGAAGGGATATACCTGTGGCGCAACATGAACAATGCCTATTGCCAGTCTGCCATGGGTTGGAAAGAAAACAGCGGTTTCGACGGACTGTATGAGAGCACCCCTTCATGGGTGGGCTTCATGGAAAGCCATGACGAAGAGCGCATGGGCTACAAACAAACCCAATGGGGAAACGGAGTCCTCCAAACCGACCTCCCGACCCGCATCCGCCAACTGGCTGCCAACGCAGCTTTCTTTTTCACCGTTCCGGGCCCCAAGATGATATGGCAGTTCGGCGAACTGGGATATGATTTCAGCATCAACAGTAACGAAACGGGAACAGCCGTCAGCGAAGAATACCGTACATCACGCAAACCCATCCGTTGGGATTATTACGAAAATGCCACACGCAAAGAACTCTTTGAGATATATAGCCAATTAATTGACTTGCGCAATGAAAAGCCGTCCTTGTTCGAAGGAAACGCCACCCTGACATGGAGAGCAGGCGCATCTGATTGGGACCAAGGACGCTCCCTCTATCTTAGCGGAATTACCGGAGAAGCTATTGCTGTTGTCGGCAACTTCAGCAATACCGATGCGGATGTTACCTTCCCGGGCCCCATAGGAGAGTGGAGAAACTACTTCACCGGACAAAACGAAACTGTAACGGAAAAAGTCACTGTTCCCGCCAATCATTTCATTCTGTATACCCGTTTCTAACCGATTCGGGCACAGAACGAAATATAAATGAAGAAAAGCCATTTATTATCAAAATAAATATCCGAATAGTTTCTCATTCAAATCTTATTATGTACATTTGCCGAGCATTAAGTATTCTCATAGAAGAACAATATTACTTTTCCAACTTTATTCGCATGGTGACTAATGTAGAAATGTTTATCTTCATAAGATTCCTTATCGCATAATTTCCCTATTTTATTATTAAAACATTTATTTTAAAATGAACATTTTTATTGCAGGACTGAGCTATAATTTGAGCGAAGCCGAATTAGAAGAATTATTTGCAGAGTATGGAGAAGTAGTTTCAGCCAAAGTCATCATGGACAGAGAAACAGGCCGTTCCAAAGGATATGGATTTGTTGAAATGGCAGAAGATGAAGCCGGAAACAAAGCAATCGAAGCACTAAACGACGCAGAAGTTGACGGAAAAACATTATCAGTATCAGTAGCACGTCCCAAGACAGAAGGACCGCGTCGAAGCTATAACAACAACGGTGGCGGTGGATATCATGGCGGAAACCGTGGCGGTGGATATGGCAACAGAGACAACAACTACGGCGGTGGTAATAGAGACAATAATTACGGTGGCGGAAGAAACAGATATTAATCTGTAGATTCCTCACTCCATATATCAAACGTGCGGAGATACTTTTCAGTATCTTCGCACGTTTGTTTTATATTTTCCACCTCATATCAGCTATGACTTGGTGCTCTCCGGCCGTGCAGAATATGTCATGCCTTATTTCACGGTCGGTCCGGGCATCGGAACCAACGTGCTGCACAAAGGCGGAGACCGGAACGATTATTATCGGGAATCTCTCCCGCAGATGTTCCCGCTTGAGCATTTCCCCAAAGGGGTAATCCCCATTTACTTACCTTTAAGCATGCTCTTCCCTACTCTTATGGTTTGGAGAAAAGCATATTGCGATTGCTTAACCACGTCCGTGGTTAAGTATAGTCACCTTGGTGGTTAACTTTAACCACCCTCGTGGTTAGACTTAACCACCTAGGTGGCTAAGCAATCATGAACCTGGGAAAAGCTGGGAAACGACTGAAGGACAGGGGAATAGACACACATAGATGACCGCCAACTCTATGTACAAGCCATGCAGCTGCTTTATAAGAACGAACGGTTAGGGGGTGAATGATGAAAAAGAGAAGGTATTGCGACAAGCTGTCAATCAACAAGATGAATCAGTTTGAATGCATTTTCCGCAAACTGTCAGGTTCTGTATATGCTTTTAATGTTGAACAATCAGTTTTAGAACAGTTTTTTCTTTAATTATTATGAAGTGAAGAGATGTATAACGCCCAGAAATCGGATGTAATGTCTGGGGTGGCTTTGGCTGATGTAGAAGCATTGGCGGGTTGCGAGGTTAGTTCAGACCCTTCCAAAAATACAGGCGTTTGTAGTGGAGATGTAAACGGTAATAGAGAGTATTGTGTAAAAAGCTCATCTCAGTGGGGAGGTGGGCCTGCATGCAGTGGTACGATTTAAATAATTTAGATGGATTGTCGGATTATTTTTAAATGGTTCGACAATCCTTAAAATAGAATGGTTGGTAGGTTTACTGTTCGCTTTTTTTCTTTCTATCATGTAGCGTGAAAGAATGAATATCAGCAACTCGTACAGCCCTACTTCTGTCACGATAGGAGCTTCCTATACATTCGGAGCCACTATCGGAAGTAAGCAGGGAAGCGGAAGTAACAGCAATTATCACCAACCGTTTGTAGCAGAAAGAAGGGGTCTAAAAGACCGGAATCGTATACACCAAGCCGATGGAAAAGCGCTGAGTATCGGGGCTCACTGCTCCCAACGCCTTGGCACGGTCTGTCAAATGATGACCTTTATAAAGCATGTGAGCAAAGATCAGCAATTCACGATTACGCATCGGGAAATACTCCACACAAGCTTGGGCATTCCAGGTAGTACGGTAAAGACCTTTCTCAAAGATGCCGTTTGCCTTGTAAACACTTGCCGTTTCGTATGCTCCTTTGACATACACATTCCAATTGGGATGAATACGATAATCAAAATTGGCAATGGTGCTGAAGTATTCTACATTCTCGGCTGTAGCAGGAGCAGCCACGGTCGGACCTTGCAAATCACTGATTATGCCTTTACTATCCAGCCCTTCACGAGAATACATCACATCAATATAGGCAATAACCGGACCTTTCTCATACACATTTCCCGCAGTCAGATAATAAATATTCTTGCCCTCGGCCAATTGTCCCCATGCAGCGGCATACCTCAGTTGAAGTGCTTTATCTACAAAAAGACCATTCCAATTCAAAGTGGTTATAATAGGAATCTTTGTCTTGTTGACTCCGGCAGGAAGCCCATAGACATAAGTATCATTATCTTCACCGTTACGATTATTAAGCACTTGCAACACCAACTCTTGAGTCGGTGAGAAACTGAATGTGCCTGTTACTCCTGCCTGATAAGCAGGTACATTATCATTAAACTCACTGAATTCCCTTACTTTGATGGCATTTACATAATATTCATAACCGCCCAAAGAGAGAAACTGCTTACCCACTGTCAGGTTGAACCTATCAGACATTTTCCAGTTCATATACGCATATTCGATAGAAGAGGACAGATTATCCAGCGAGTGCGGATTACTGTATTTATTAAAAGACTGACGAAAATGATAAGAAAAGTCCTTTGTAAAAGAACCCAATATTTCCAAACGCACACGGTTCAGCTTAAAAGCAGCCTCATCCAGATTGCCATCTGTAAAATAAGCGGCTCCCGAAGTGTAAAACTCTAAATTCATATGTGCCGAAAGATTGGGATTAGTATTAGGGAATATACGCCCTAACAAACTTCGGATGGAATCATCCGGACTGATTAAAGGCTGCTCTTGTGCGCAAACAGAACATAAAGTGCACAACAGGATACAGCATGACAAGAATGTTCTTTTCATAATATATTTCTTAGTATTAGATTTAACAAAAACGATTGCCGACCTCCCTCCCGGCAAACAGTAAGGCGGACTGAATTAAATCAGCCCTCTCCTTTCAAGCTCTTCGGCTGCTATTTCCATTTCTTTATACCATTCTTCGCCAAACTTACGAATCAATGGTTCCTTCAAAAACTTATAAACAGGCAAGTTCTCTTTCTTTCCCAACAAAACAGCAGCCTTGCAGACATCCCAACGGTGATAGTTCACAGCCTTATAAGGACCATAATCACCGATGCGTATGGGATAAAGATGGCAAGAAACCGGTTTATAAAAATCAGTCTTTCCGGCTCGATAGGCTTTCTCAATAGCACAATAGCAATATCCCTTTTCATCATAACAGGTAAAGACACAATCCTTGTGATTGACAATGGAAGTCACCAAGTCGCCCTCTTCATCGGTATAAACGACTCCCTGTTTATCTATCACGGCACGTGCCTCGGGAGACAATTCCTCCCAAATAACCGGAAGTACTTCTTCCAACTTCTCCACTTCATCCGGTTCTACCGGAGCGCCGGCATCGCCTTCTATACAACATTCACCTTTGCAAGCATCCAAATTGCATAGAAACTTTTCACGAAACACGTCCAAAGATATTACAACATCATCTATCTGAATCATCTTATTACAACTAAAAAAGCGGGAGACGCAAAAGTTCTCCCGCTTCGTTTATCGGGTTTATTATATTACTTAATCAAATCTTTTCCAGTCATGTCGGCCGGCTGAGCCATGCCCAGAATATGCAAAATAGAAGGAGCAACATCTGCCAATACACCATTTTCCACTTTGGCATTCTTGTTCTCTGTCACATATACAAACGGAACAGGATTCAAAGAGTGAGCAGTATTAGGTGTACCATCTTCATTCAGTGCATGATCGGCATTACCGTGGTCAGCAATGATAATCACTTCATAGCCATTAGCCTTAGCAGCTTCCACTGTATCTTTCACACATTCGTCAATAGCCTTTACAGCCTTTTCAATAGCTCCGTAAATACCGGTATGACCTACCATATCACCGTTAGCATAATTAACTACAATGAAATCGAACTTTTGAGTATTGATAGCTTCCACCAACTTATCTTTCACTTCGTAAGCGCTCATTTCGGGTTTCAAGTCGTAAGTAGCCACCTTCGGAGACGGAACCAGAATACGCTCTTCAGCATCATACGGAGTTTCACGACCACCATTGAAGAAGAAAGTTACATGGGCATACTTCTCTGTTTCTGCGATATGAAGCTGAGTTTTGCCGTTGGCAGCCAAGTATTCGCCCAATGTGTTCTGAACATTTTCTTTATCAAACAAAATGTGAACGCCCTTAAATGATGCATCATACGGAGTCATGCAATAGAACTGCAAGCCCGGAATAGTATGCATACCCTGTTCAGGCATATCCTGCTGAGTCAGTACAACTGTTAATTCTTTAGCACGGTCATTACGATAATTGAAGAAGATAACCACATCACCTTCCTTGATGGTACCATCTACCGTAGAGTTGTTGATGGGTTTGATAAATTCATCGGTAACACCTTCATCGTATGATTCCTGCATAGCCTGCACCATGTCGGCTGCTTGCTTTCCTTTACCTTCAACCAATAAATCGTATGCTTCTTTCACACGTTCCCAACGCTTGTCACGGTCCATAGCATAGAAACGACCTACGATAGAGGCAATCTTTCCGGCTGACTGTTCGCAATGTGCAGTCAGTTGTTCGATAAAACCTTTACCACTCTTCGGGTCTGTGTCACGACCATCCATGAAACAGTGAATAAATGTATTCTCAAGGCCATATTCTTTAGCGATATCACAAAGCTTGAATAAGTGATCAAATGAACTGTGTACACCACCATTGGAAGTCAATCCCATGAAGTGAATATTCTTACCGTTTTCTTTAGCGTATGAAAAAGCAGAAACAATCTCAGGATTCTTCATGATGCTATTGTCAGCACAAGCACGGTTAATCTTTACCAAATCTTGGTAAACGATACGTCCGGCACCGATATTCAAGTGTCCCACCTCAGAGTTACCCATTTGTCCGTCAGGCAAGCCAACATTTTCACCGCTAGCCTGCAACTCAGAGTGCGGATAATCAGCCAACAGACTATCCCAATAAGGAGTAGGAGTATTAAAGATTACATCGTCTTTACCTTGGTCGCCGATACCCCAGCCATCAAGAATCATTAAAAGGGCTTTTTTGCTCATAATCTTATTTTTGTTTAAAGTTTATCCTTGCTTTTACAGGTGCAAAGGTACAAAAAAGCCCTGTCAATGAATCATGTTTCACTTTTTTTTTATTGTGGAAGTTCGAAGATAAAACGCAACCCGTCTTTAAATTCTTCATCTTTCCATAAATGAGCATTCATGCGTTCAGCAATCATTTTGCATACGAGCCAAGTCACATCATCATTGGTACCTGCAGAGACTGCACCGGCGACAGATATATTTCCTGTTCCGGCTATCAAAACCGAAGCTACATTCTTCTCCGGATTTAAGCAATAAGAAACAACGATGCGTCCTTCTTCCGTTATTTGGTTGATACAGTTCAGAATAGTTCTTCAAGGTCATATAATAAGCCATAATCTCACGCAAAGCCTCTTCTTTTGTGATACTCGTCTTTCTTTTCCAAAGCAACCTGATAAAGTTTCTTTGCCCATTGTAAATGCTCTGCCCCACGGGTAGCATCCACAGAATCCGTCAAAACTTCCATCTCATTTTCTTTGTCGATAACAACGTTCAGACTTTTGCCCGAACTGCTCTTTGTTCAGTGCGTGTACCTGAAGAGTTTCAAAGGACAATCCCAAGAACAGGATTAATAAACAGAGATTTCTCATCACCTTTAAAGTGTTTGACTAATTTTAATATCGACCCAAGTGACAAACGTAACCAATTGCCACATATCATCCAACACAATTTAAGATATTATTCCTGCAAAAGATAAATATAATGATTAATCTCTGCAAAACCGTGTTGCAAAACATACCAAATCATATTGTTGTTTATAAATAAATTACATTCCTTTGCATCGGGACAGTTCAGCACAGTTGGCGTCTGAATTAAATTCTTGAATAGCACATGAAAATAACCTTTGGACAACAGACAACGAAAGTAAAACAATTGGCAGATTTAATCAGCCAAGAAATCTCCATGGGTACCTATAAATCAGACAGTGCATTGCCCTCTATCAATCAATTAAGCCGTAATTATCATGTTTCGAGAGATACAGTATTCAAAGCTTTTATCGACTTGAAAGATCGCGGCATGATTGATTCCACTCCCGGAAAAGGGTATTATGTCACTAACAAGCTGAAGAATATTCTATTGCTGCTGGATGAATACTCCCAGTTCAAATATTCACTTTACAACAGTTTCATCAAGAAATTATCGATTAATTATAAAGTGGACCTGCTTTTCCACCAATATAATGAAAGACTGTTCAACACCATTATCCGCGAATCATCGGGAAGATACAACAAATATATCGTGATGAACTTCGACAATGAAAAGTTCTCCAGCAATCTTTATAAGATAGAGCCGTCCAAACTATTGCTACTGGACTTCGGAAAATTCGATAAAAAGGAATATTCGTATGTATGCCAGGATTTTGATGATGGATTTTATCAGGCATTAAACTGTCTGGAAAAGCAATTGGGCAAATATGAAAGACTCATCCTTTTGCTTCCCAGCGAAAGCAAGCATCCCGGCAGCAGTGGCAGGTATTTTATAAAGTTTTGCCGTGAGAAACAACTGAAAGGAGAAATTATTGACAATACCGATGAAATAAACATAAAGAAAGGAGAAGCATATATAGTCATACGCCAGATAGATGTGGTAAATATCATTAAGAAAAGTCGCGCCGAAGGATTAAAATGCGGAAGCGATTTCGGAGTATTGGCTTACAATGACACTCCCTCTTATGAAGTAATCGATCAAGGCATCACTTCCATAAGTATTGACTGGGAGCAAATGGGAAAGCTGGCAGCAGATTTTGTTCTGTCCGGCAAAGAAATAAAAGAATACCTGCCGACAGAAGTACACATCAGGCATTCTTTATAACAGAAAAACAGGAATAAAAAGCATATAGTTAAAAACTTATTATCAACAATATCATGAAAAAGTATCCGAAAATCGGGATTCGTCCCACTATCGACGGCCGCCAGGGTGGTGTTCGTGAAAGCCTTGAAGAAAAGACTATGAATTTGGCAAAAGCTGTTGCCGAACTGATTTCTACTAACCTGAAGAATGGTGACGGCAGTCCCGTGGAATGTGTCATTGCCGACAGCACCATCGGACGTGTAGGCGAAAGCGCCGCCTGTGCCGAGAAATTTGAACGCGAAGGCGTAGGAGCCACCATCACCGTAACCAGTTGCTGGTGCTATGGTTCCGAAACAATGGACATGAACCCGCATTGGCCCAAAGCCGTATGGGGATTCAACGGAACAGAACGTCCGGGAGCCGTATATCTGGCAGCAGTATTGGCAGGACATGCGCAGAAAGGTCTTCCTGCTTTTGGCATCTACGGACATGATGTACAAGATTTGGATGACAATACCATTCCGGCAGATGTAGCCGAAAAACTGTTGCGTTTTGCCCGCGCTGCCATGGCTGTTGCCAATATGCGTGGAAAGAGCTATCTTTCTTTCGGCAGTGTCTGCATGGGTATCGCCGGTTCTATCGTAGACCCAAACTTCTTCCAAGAATATTTGGGTATCCGCAATGAAAGTGTGGATGAAACAGAAATCCTGCGCCGCATGGAAGAAGGTATTTACGACCACGAAGAGTATGCCAAAGCAATGGCATGGACTGAAAAATATTGTAAGTCCAATGAAGGTGAAGACTTTAAGAACCGTCCCGAAAAACGTAAAACCCGTGAACAGAAAGATCAGGACTGGGAATTCATTGTCAAGATGACCCTCATCATGCGCGACCTGATGACCGGCAACCCCAAACTGCGCGAGATGGGATATAAAGAAGAAGCCATCGGACACAATGCCATTGCTGCCGGCTTCCAAGGACAACGCCAATGGACAGACTGGAAACCTAACGGTGACTTTACCGAAGCATTGCTAAACACTACTTTCGACTGGAACGGTATCCGCGAAGCCTTTGTCTTGGCAACCGAAAACGATGCCTGCAACGGTGTTGCCATGTTATTCGGTCACTTGCTGAGCGGCTGTGGTCAGATGTTCTCGGACATCCGCACTTATTGGAGCCCCGAAGCTGTAAAACGCGTCACAGGCAAAGAACTGACCGGAATGGCTCAGAATGGTATTATCCACCTTATCAACTCAGGTGCAACGACATTGGATGCTACCGGCGAAAGCCGTAATGCCGCCGGAGAACCTTGCATGAAGCCCAATTGGGAAATGACCGAAGCGGATATGGAAGCCTGCCTGAAGGCAACAACCTGGTATCCGGCAGACCGCGATTATTTCCGTGGTGGCGGTTTCTCTTCCAACTTCCTTTCAAAAGGCGGTATGCCTGTAACTATGATGCGTCTCAACCTGGTCAAAGGCCTTGGTCCCGTATTGCAGTTGGCCGAAGGATGGACAGTAGACATTGATCCGGAAATCCACAATATATTGAATATGCGTACCGACCCTACTTGGCCTACCACCTGGTTCGTTCCGCGCTTGTGCGACAAACCGGCATTCAGAGATGTATATTCAGTAATGAACAACTGGGGTGCAAACCACGGTGCCATCAGTTACGGTCACATCGGACAAGACCTTATCACACTGGCTTCTATGCTCCGCATCCCGGTATGTATGCATAATATAGAAGACGATAAGATTTTCCGCCCGGCAGCATGGAATGCTTTCGGTATGGATAAAGAAGGTTCGGACTACAGAGCTTGCGCTACTTACGGACCTATCTATAAATAACAATTACACTGTCAGGACACAAAGTATTGTGTCCTGACAGTCAATGAATACCCTATTATACTTTGAAAAAACAAACCATGAAAGATACAGACCAACCTATTTTGCATAAAGACGGAGTCAGCTATATATTGCCTTTTATACTAGTCACCTGCTGCTTTGCCTTGTGGGGATTTGCCAATGACATTACCAATCCGATGGTAAAGGCTTTCTCTAAGATTTTCCGAATGAGCGTCACTGACGGTGCCTTGGTACAAGTCGCCTTCTACGGAGGATATTTCGCCATGGCATTTCCGGCAGCAATGTTCATTCGCAAATATTCCTATAAGGCAGGCATTCTTCTAGGACTAAGTCTTTATGCCGTAGGAGCCCTCCTATTCTTCCCTGCAAAAATGACAGGCAGTTATTATCCTTTCTTATTGGCTTATTTCATTCTGACTTGCGGACTCTCATTCTTGGAGACCAGTTCCAATCCATATATTTTGTCGATGGGAACAGAAGCCACCGCCACCCGACGGCTCAATCTGGCTCAGTCTTTTAATCCCATGGGCTCCCTGCTGGGCATGTATGTGGCCATGAATTTCATTCAGGCAAAACTCAATCCGATGGACACGACAGAACGTGCACAGCTGACTCCAACCGAGTTTGCCGCAGTACGGGATTCCGACCTTTCGGTATTGATAGCTCCTTACCTCACCATTGGAATCGTCATATTTATCATGCTTTTGGTGATTCGCTTTACTAAAATGCCAAAGAACGGCGACCAGTCACACAGTATTAATCTCGGCCCCACCCTTAAACGTATTTTCTCCATTCCCCACTATCGGGAAGGGGTTGTGGCACAATTCTTCTATGTCGGTGCCCAAATCATGTGCTGGACTTTCATCATCCAATACGGCACTCATTTATTTATGTCACAAGGTATGGAAGAGAAGGCAGCAGAAGTACTCTCACAAGAGTATAATATCATTGCAATGATTATCTTCTGCATCAGCCGGTTTGTATGTACCTTCATCTTACGTTATCTCAATCCCGGAAAACTTCTGGCCATACTTGCAGTGGCAGGATGTTTCTTCACGGCAGGTGTTATTTTCTTCCAAAATATTTGGGGTATGTATTGCCTGGTAGCAGTCTCCGCCTGCATGTCATTGATGTTCCCCACAATCTACGGTATCGCTTTGACCGGCTTAGGAGATGATGCCAAGTTCGGTGCTGCCGGTTTGATTATGGCAATTCTGGGCGGTTCGGTGCTTCCCCCGTTACAAGCAAGCATCATCGACATGCATACGCTTTGGAATATGCCTGCGGTAAACCTATCATTTATCCTGCCGTTCATTTGTTTTGTGGTGATTGTCATTTATGGACATCGCTCTTACAGACGAGGGCAATATTAATCCTAACGTGAATTCGGTGGTATAAGAATTTATAGAAGAAAGTCCGGTTGCCAGATAATATTCTATCATCTTTACCTTTGAATAGCAATTAGACTCCATACATAAAGCCAATCGGTTCTTGACATATTCGTTAGTTTCTGCCACCGATTAATAAATCAGTGGCAGAAACTAATGAATCAGTGACACTGTTCATCGAACCGACAGCGATGATTAATGGATGCAACGGTTCACCGTAAAGAATGTATCAGCTCACCGGACAAAATATCTATTGTCTCTCATTTAAAACTGCAAGGATAATTGCGAATCTTCTCCCAAAAGGTTGAATGTCATCCGATGGTAAGGAGTCGTGCCATATTCCCTGATGGCCGCACGATGCTTCTTGGTGGGATATCCCTTATTAGAGCTCCAGTCATAATAAGGATACTCTTCATGCAAAGCCTTCATATAGTCATCACGATACGTCTTTGCCAGAATAGATGCAGCCGCAATAGAAAGATATTTGCCATCTCCTTTCACCACCGTGGTATGCGGTACATCCTGGTACTTTTTAAAACGATTTCCATCTATCAGCAGATGTTGGGGCTTCAGTTTCAATCCGTCTACAGCACGATGCATAGCCAGAAATGAAGCATTCAAAATATTTATCTCATCAATCTCTGCAGGTGTCACCACTCCCACTGCCCATGCCAAAGCTTCCTTTTCTATCACTTCACGAAGAGCATACCGCTGATGTTCGGTCAACTGTTTGGAATCATTCAACAACTCATTTTTAAAATCTTTTGGTAAGATAACAGCAGCGGCATAAACCGAACCGGCCAAACACCCACGACCGGCCTCATCGCATCCGGCTTCTATCAATTCTTTATTTAAATAAGGCAATAACATACGATTCCTGTTTTATTTCTTGTCTGCAAAGATACCCTTTTTAAAAAATAAAATCATTAGGCAGTCTCAAAATAAACGGTTAATTTTGTCGCAGAAAACATCAGTTTATTATAAAAACGTCAAATATATTTCGTATACCACACACTTACAGAAAAGAACATATATTTGCAGCAAAACAAGAAAAAATATGTTTATTATTATAGGAATTATGTTTGCCGGGATGTTACTCGGCTTTCTGCTACGCAAACAACGACTATCGTGGATACACAAGGTCATTACTGCTTTTATTTGGTTACTGCTTTTTCTGCTGGGAATAGATGTGGGTAGTAATCAAGAGATTATCAACGGATTACATACTATCGGTTTGGAAGCTGTCATCCTCACATTGGCAGCCGTACTGGGTAGCGTCACTGCTGCCTGGGCATTATGGTATATGGTATATAAAAGAAACAGGAGGAGCGAAGCATGAAAGGAAGCCTGATTATTATCTCTTTTTTTATTATTGGCACGCTGTGTGGAGTTTATCATTTGATTCCATACGACTTTACGCAAAGCAATTTAAGCTATTATGCCCTATGCGCATTAATGTTCAGTGTGGGCATCAGCGTGGGAAATGATCCGCAGACACTCCGTAATTTCCGTTCACTCAATCCACGGCTTATATTCTTACCTGTCATGACCATTCTAGGCACATTGGCAGGATGCGCAGTAATCAGTTTATTCCTCTCCCACCGTTCTTTATCGGATTGTCTGGCTGTCGGCTCCGGATTCGGTTACTATTCATTGTCAAGCATCTTCATAACCGAATATAAAGGAGCGGAATTAGGAACTATTGCCTTACTGTCCAATATATCGCGTGAGATTATTACACTGCTGTTTGCACCTTTGCTTGTAAGATGGTTTGGAAATCTTGCCCCCATATCATCCGGTGGAGCAACCACTATGGATACAACCCTGCCTATTATCACAAGGACAGCGGGGGAAAGTTTTGTGGTCGTTTCTATTTTCCACGGATTTGTGGTAGATTTTAGTGTACCGTTTTTGGTCACCTTATTTTGTTCGTTTCCATAAGTTTTACCACCTATAGGATAAACAAACCCCATAAAGCTTACCAATAGACATAATTCAGGCACGGATTACACAGAAAACACAGAAAGAAATTCGTCCGTATAATCCATGAAATCCGTGCCTGAAGAATCGAAGGCACCATAACAGGCAAGGTATCAGAACATTTTGCTGACACGTTCGATGCCGGCAGCCAAAGCTTCTACCTCCTCTTTTGTATTATAAAGTCCGAAAGAAGCACGCACTGTCCCTTCTATGCCCAAACGAATCATCAACGGCTGTGCACAGTGATGACCGGTGCGAACGGCAATGCCCAATCGGTCGAGCAAGGTCCCCATATCCAAATGATGAATATTCCCTACCAGAAAAGAAATGACCCCGCTCTTGTGTTCTGCCTCACCAAAGATGCGCATTCCTTCTATAGATTTCAAACGTTTCATGGCATACGCTGTCAATTCGTTCTCATAGGCAGCAATCTTGTCCATTCCGATAGCCGATACATAATCAAGCGCTTTTGCCAATGCCGTAGTACCGATATAATCGGGCGTTCCGGCTTCAAACTTAAAAGGAAGTTCATTGAAAGTGGTTTTCTCGAAGCTGACATTCTGTATCATTTCCCCTCCTCCCTGATAAGGCGGGAGTTTATCCAACCATTCCTCCTTTCCATAGAGTACTCCTACCCCCGTAGGCCCATATATCTTATGCCCGCTAAATGCAAAGAAATCTGCATCCAAGTCCTGCACGTCCACTTTCATGTGAGGTACGCTCTGCGCACCGTCTATCAAGACAGGGACACCGTGACTGTGAGCCGTTGCAATCATCTCCTTCACCGGATTCACAGTACCGAGCACATTGCTAACATGCACCAAACTCACCAATTTTGTACGTTCAGAAAAAAGTTTCTCATACGCATCGATAAGCAGTTCGCCTTTATCATTCATCGGGATAACCTTCAGCACAATACCTCTTTTCTCAGCCTGTAACTGCCAGGGAACGATATTACTGTGGTGTTCCATGGTAGAAACAATCACCTCGTCGCCTTCCTTCATCTGACTTTCGGCAAAGGAAGAAGCCAACAGGTTGATACTTTCAGTAGTTCCCCGTGTAAACACGATTTCATTCGAACTGCGTGCATTGATAAACTTACGGACTGTTTCACGCGAGGCTTCGTGTAACTCGGTGGCCTGTTGGGAAAGGAAGTGCACACCGCGATGCACATTGGCATTAACCGAATAATATTCATCGGTAATAGCTTCTACGACACAACGCGGTTTCTGTGTGGTTGCCCCGTTGTCCAAATAAATCAGCGGTTTGCCATATACTTCCCTACCCAATATCGGAAAGTCTTCTCTTATTTTCTGTATATCGTACATAGTTAGTCCTTTCTATTTACACATAGCACATCCCCGGCACTTATTCAGTTCGCCACGGAAACGTTTTTCCACTAACAAGTGCAGGCGGTCTTTCAACGCCTCCAGACGGATGGTGTCAATTACTTCATTCACAAATGCAAACATCAACAACAGTCGGGCTTCGTGAAGACTGATACCGCGTTGCTGCATATAGAACAACGCATTTTCATCCAACTGTCCCACGGTTGCTCCATGTGAACACTTCACATCATCTGCATAAATCTCCAGTTGAGGCTGAGTATACATGTGTGCATCACGTGTGGCGCAAAGATTGCGGTTAGTCTGTTGGGAATTGGTATGCTGTGCTCCCGGACGCACCAAAACCTTTCCTGCAAAAGCACCGATAGCCTGATCATCCAACACATACTTGAACAGTTCGTTGCTGGTGCAGTCACTCACTTTATGGTCGATAAACGTATGGTTGTCCACCTGCTCGTTCTTATCAGCAATAGCCATGCCGCAAAGATTGATTTCGGCCCCCCGTCCCGACAAGGTTACTTCCGTCGTATTGCGGGTAGTACCGTTATGCAAAGTCATTCCGTTCAGCAATACATTGCTGTTGGCTTCCTGATTCACATACAGATTGCTGAAACGCACACTGCTGGTATGAGTTTCTTCAAGCTCATATAAATCAAAGACTGCATTTTCGCCGATATGAGCTTCAATCACCTGTGTAGAGAGGAAGTTAACGTTATCCATCGCATGGTCGCATACCAACAGGCGGGCTTGTGCCCCATCTTCCAACACAATCAAGATACGGCGATTCACCATAAAGTTGACATCTGCACGAAGAATATTCACCAACTGAATCGGCTTGTCTATGACTACCCCTTTGGGGACGTAGAGCATGAAGCCATCCTGTGCAAAAGTTGTATTGAAGGCAGTTATTCCATCCTTGGCAGTATCGGCCAACTTACCATAATACTTCTTTACCAATGCAGGATGTTGTTCGGACAGTTCTTTCAGGCTGCCTAGCAACACACCTTCCGGCAACTGCGGCTTAGTCAATGATTTATTGTAGAAAGCATCGTTCACTACAAAGTAAAGGGAAGTGCTCATATTAGGCACATCACACTTAAACACTTCGTATGGGTTCACAGGTATATCAAGTCGGTTCAGATTTAAGCCATAATCAGGCTCAAACAACTTACTTGCATCGATATACTTATACTTTTCCTGTTTACGAGTAGGGAATCCCAATCGTTCAAAATCAGCAAACGCCTGTGCACGGGGAGCATTCAACACCTCGGCACTATGCTTGCATATCATTGCTTCGCATTGGGAAAAGAGGTCAATATATTGTTGTTCTGCTCTCATAATTATTCTCCTAATTCTGCTTTAATCCAATCGTAACCGCGCTTTTCCAATTCCAATGCCAGCTCAGGACCGGCAGTCTTCACAATACGACCTTTGTACAGCACATGAACGATATCTGGTTTGATGTAGTCCAGCAGACGTTGGTAGTGAGTAATCACGATACAGCTGGTTTCGGGAGTTTTCAACTTATTCACACCTTCCGCTACGATACGTAAAGCATCGATATCCAATCCGGAATCCGTCTCGTCCAAAATACTTAACTTCGGTTCGAGCATTGCCATCTGGAATATCTCGTTACGTTTTTTTTCTCCACCCGAAAAGCCCTCATTCACCGAACGATTAGCCAACTTATTATCCAATTCGACAACTGCACGCTTCTCGCGCATCAATTTTAAGAATTCGCTGGCAGTCAAAGGCGCCAAACCTTCATACTTCCGTTTTTCGTTCACCGCAGCACGCATAAAATTCACCATGCTCACGCCTGGAATTTCTACCGGATACTGAAATGAAAGAAACAAACCTTCATGACTACGGTCTTCAGGACTCAAAGCCAATAAATCTTTTCCTCCAAATGTAACCGAACCTTTCGTCACTTCGAAAGCCGGATTCCCTACCAATACAGATGACAGTGTACTCTTACCGGAGCCATTCGGTCCCATGATAGCATGAACCTCACCTTTCTTTATATTCAGATTAATACCTTTCAATATTTCTTTGCCATTAATACTGGCATGCAAATCTTTTATCTCTAACATAATCCTTTATCTTTTTATTTATCCTACGCTTCCTTCCAACGAAATAGCCAACAGCTTCTGAGCCTCCACAGCAAACTCCATCGGAAGTTTATTGATAACTTCTTTAGCATAACCGTTCACAATCAGCCCGATGGCATCTTCTGTCGGAATACCGCGCTGATTACAATAGAACAACTGGTCTTCGCTGATTTTGCTGGTCGTTGCCTCGTGCTCTACCACAGCCGTTTCATTGTGAATATCCATGTAAGGGAAAGTATGTGCACCGCAATTACTGCCCAAAAGCAAAGAATCACACTGACTGTAATTACGCGCATTCTCGGCTTTCTCTGCCACACGCACCAATCCACGATAAGAATTCTGGCTTTTACCTGCACTGATACCTTTGCTCACAATCGTAGAACGTGTATTTTTACCCAGATGAATCATCTTGGTACCGGTATCGGCCTGCTGATAGTTATTGGTTACAGCAACAGAATAGAATTCCGCCGTAGAATTATCTCCACTCAGGATACAACTCGGATACTTCCACGTAATGGCCGAACCTGTTTCCACCTGTGTCCAACTCAACTTACTGTCCACTCCTTTACAATGACCGCGCTTGGTCACGAAGTTATAAATACCTCCTTTGCCTTCCGCATCCCCCGGATACCAGTTTTGGACAGTGGAATATTTCACTTCGGCACGGTCGTGTACCACAATCTCCACAATAGCAGCATGCAACTGATTCTCATCACGCTGCGGAGCCGTACATCCTTCCAGATAGGATACATAACTGTCGTCATCCGCCACAATCAATGTACGTTCAAACTGTCCGGTATTTGCCGCATTGATGCGAAAATAAGTAGAAAGTTCCATAGGACAGCGTACTCCTTTCGGAATATACACAAACGAACCATCGCTAAATACAGCCGAGTTTAATGCAGCAAAGAAATTATCACGATAGCCCACTACCGAGCCCATATATTTCTGTACCAAATCCGGATGTTCCTTCACTGCCTCACTAAACGAACAGAAAATAATGCCTTTCTCCAACAACGTCTCGCGAAAAGTAGTTTTTACCGATACAGAGTCCATGACCGCATCTACCGCCATACCACTCAGCTGGCGCTGTTCGTGCAGAGGAATACCTAATTTATTAAAGGTCTTAATCAGTTCCGGATCTACTTCATCCAAGCTCTTGGGACCTTCCTTTTTCTTGGTCGGGTCGGCATAATAAGAAATAGCCTGATAATCTATTTCGGGAATCGTGAGGTGTGCCCATGTAGGCATCTCCATTGTAAGCCAATGGCGGTATGCTTTCAATCGGAATTCCAACAGCCATTCCGGTTCCTCTTTCTTGGCAGAAATCAACCGAATGACATCCTCATTCAACCCCTTCTCTATAATATCTGTGTGAACATCCGTAGTAAAGCCATATTTATACTTCTCCTGCGTCAGCTCTTTCACATATTTATTGGGTTCTTCTTGCATATCTTATATTTCTATTAATTGTTCTGTTACATTTTTGAATACCGGGAAAAAGATACCGGACAAATCTCTTATTGAATAATATAACACCGACTCCTGCTTCTTTGTTGCATCTATCATCTCATCTTTCGGGTCAATATATTCCAATACATGGATAGCTAACCCTATCAGTATCATATATTTCAAAGCCCCCAATCCACTTCCCAGCCAACGGTTCAACCATCCCAAACGGACAGCATCCAAAGCCTTCGTCAAAAAAGAGGCAACCAATACAAAGCCTAACGGCACCGCCACCCAAATAAGAACAAATGCCAATATCTGGGCAATAACGGTCGATGTTCCCAAAACAGGAGCAAGCTTTTCGGCAACGGAGGCAAATAAAGCCCGCGCCACAAGAAGTCCTGCTATCAACCCGACAATAGAAGCCAGTTGCTTCACAAATCCTTTCATCAAGCCCTGTATCACTCCAACACCTATCACCACCAATATAATAATATCTATTGTCGTCATCTTTATGATATAAAAAAGGCACGGATTACACGGAAATACACGGTTTTTATAAATACCATCCGTGAAATCCGTGTAATCCGTACCTGAAAAAATTATTATAGAGTCTGTTTAACTTCTACTTCTTCGTAAGTTTCAATGATATCTTCAACCTTGATATCATTGCAGTTTGTCAAACTGATACCACATTCAAAGTTAGTACCGACTTCCTTCACATCATCCTTGAAACGCTTCAACGCGTTGATAGTACCTGTAAATACTACAATACCATCACGAATCAAACGAGCCTTATCCGAACGCTTCACCTTACCGGTCTTCACCATCGCACCGGCAACAATACCTACCTTGCTGATGTTGAACACCTCACGCACTTCGATGGTAGCAGTTACCTGTTCCTTCAATGTAGGAGCCAACATACCTTCCATCGCAGCCTTCACTTCCTCGATAGCATCGTAGATAACAGAATATTTACGGATATCTACACCATCTTGTTCTGCCATCTTAGCAGCAGCACTCGAAGGACGCACTTGGAAACCAACAATAATTGCATTCGAAGCCGCAGCCAAGGTAACATCAGACTCAGAAATCTGACCTACACCTTTATGGATTACGTTAACCTGAACCTGCTCGGTAGACAACTTAATCAAGGAATCGCTCAATGCTTCCACTGAACCGTCGACGTCACCCTTAACGATGATGTTCAACTCATGGAAATCACCCAATGCCAAACGGCGTCCGACTTCATCCAATGTCAACATCTTCTGAGTACGCAAGCCCTGTTCACGCTGCAACTGTTCACGCTTATTGGCAATTTCACGGGCTTCCTGTTCGGTATCAATCACATGGAAAGTATCACCTGCGGCAGGAGCACCATTCAGCCCCAGAATCAATACCGGCTCAGAAGGACCGGCTTCTTTAATGCGCTGGTTGCGTTCATTGAACATAGCTTTCACCTTACCGTATGAAGTACCTGCCAACACGATATCTCCCATGCGGAGTGTACCGTTCGACACAAGGATAGTAGCTACATAACCACGCCCCTTATCCAATGTTGACTCAATAATAGAACCGGTAGCCTTACGGTCAGGATTAGCCTTCAAATCAAGCATTTCTGCTTCCAACAATACTTTTTCAAGCAATTCGTGTACACCCGTACCCTTCTTTGCCGAGATATCTTGCGACTGGTATTTACCTCCCCATTCTTCTACAAGGAAGTTCATAGCAGCCAATTCTTCTTTAATCTTATCAGGATTAGCATGCGGTTTATCTACCTTATTAATAGCAAACACAATAGGTACGCCGGCAGCCATAGCGTGATTAATCGCTTCTTTGGTTTGCGGCATCACATTATCATCGGCAGCTACAATAATAATAGCAATATCCGTTACTTTCGCACCACGGGCACGCATCGCTGTAAATGCTTCGTGACCCGGAGTATCAAGGAAAGTGATACGGCGTCCGTCTTCCAGCTTCACGTTGTATGCACCGATATGCTGGGTAATACCACCGGCCTCACCTGCAATTACATTTGCCTTACGAATATAGTCCAACAATGAAGTCTTACCATGGTCAACATGCCCCATCACGGTAACAATCGGAGCACGAGGTTGTAAGTCTTCTTCTGCATCCTCCTCTTCGGTAATGGCCTGTGCCACTTCTGCGCTGACATATTCAGTTTTGTACCCGAATTCTTCGGCAACGAGGTTAATCGTTTCAGCATCCAAACGCTGATTGATAGAAACCATGATACCGATGCTCATACAAGTAGCGATAACTTTAGTAACAGGAACATCCATCATACTTGCCAATTCATTGGCAGTAACAAACTCGGTAATCTTCAATACCTTGCTTTCTTCCTGTTCCATCTCTTCCAGCTCCAACTGGCGGTTCATCACGCTTTCACGTTTCTCCTTACGGTACTTAGAAGCCTTACTCTTTGTCTTGTTAGTCAGGCGAGCCAAAGTCTCCTTTACCTGCTTAGCTACATCTTCATCGCTGACTTCCGCTTTGACAACCGGTTTCTTAAAGCGGTCCTTATTAAATTTTCCGCTTCCACTCTGGTTATTATTCGGTCTGTTATTTCCACCTTTACCGGAATTGTTATTATCCCTGCGCTGGTTATTATTACTATTATTGTTATTCGTACTACCGGCGGCAGTAATATCTACCCGCTCCTTATTAATACGATTGCGTTTCTTTTTCTTGCCGTCATCGGTTGCATTTCCGGCACCCGGTTTGGCAATTTTTTCGTCGCTCTTTCTTATCTCCTTGATAATAGCATCCTTCATCTGCTTACGCTGTTCCTGACGCTGTTTATCTTTCTCTTCTCTCTCTTTCCGTTTTTCCTCTTTCGATTTCTTCTTCGGACGAGTAGACTGGTTCAATGCATCCAGGTCAATCTGACCTACTACATTAATCTTTGATTTAAATTCAGTAGGACGAATTTTAAATATATCGTCTTCTTCTTTTTCCTGAACGGGTGCTGCGGGTGCTTCTTTTTCCATTTCTATCACCTGGGGTTTCTTCTGTTCTTCCGCTTTTTGTTGAACTTCGGGTTCTTTCTTTTCTTCTTGGACAGGGGCAGGCTTCGGTTGCGGAGCAGGCTCTTGTATCTTCTCCTCTACCACAACCGGTTCTTGAGGAGCTTCAACCTTCTGTTCTTCAACCTTCGCAGGCTCTTCCTTCTTGGACACCGGCTGTTCGGTCTTCACAGAGACCGGTTGCTCGGCTACCTTAGGAGCAGGGCGCTTGTTCAAGCTGTCCAAATCTATTTTGCCCACTTGCTTGAATTTGGGGCGTACGTCTTCAGGGATAACAGTTTTCACGACTTCTTCTTTTTTAGGTTTTTCAAAACCGTCAATAGAGATGGAAGCCTTGTTCCGATCCTTATTCTGTCTTTCCTGAATAAATTTTTCAGACTCTATTTTCAAATTCTTATCTGTGCTGAACTCTTTCACAAGTACAGCATATTGTTCTTCGGTAATTTTCGCATTAGGGCTGGCCTCAATGGTATAACCCTTCTTTTGCAAGAATTCAACTACCGTCGTTATTCCTACATTTAAATCTCTTGTTACTTTGTTCAGTCTAATCGTCATACTCGTTTTTTAATTATTAACTACGAGCCGGTGCCGAAGATTACTCTTCAAATTCAGCTCTTAAAATTCTCAACACGTCATCTACCGTGTCTTCTTCGAGGTCCGCTTTTTCAATCAACATTTCGCGCGGAGCATTGATAACAGCCTTAGCTGTATCCAACCCGATACCTTTAATGGCATTGATAACCCATTCATCAATTTCATCCTTGAACTCATCCAAGTAGATATCTTCGTCCATTGCGTTTTCATCCAGTTCGCGGTACACATCAATCGTATATTCGGTAAGCATACTGGCAAGCTTAATGTTCATACCACCCTTACCGATTGCCAAAGATACTTCTTCCGGTTTCAGATAAACTTCAGCTTTCTTATCTTCTTCGTGCAACACGATTGAAGAAATCTTAGCCGGGCTCAAGGCACGCTGAATAAACAACTGAATGTTAGAAGTATAGTTAATCACGTCAATATTCTCGTTACGCAACTCGCGCACGATTCCATGAATACGTGAACCCTTCACACCAACACAAGCACCTACCGGATCGATACGGTCATCGTAAGACTCAACTGCAATTTTTGCACGTTCGCCCGGAATACGCGCAATTTTTTTAATGGTAATCAATCCGTCGTTAATTTCGGGAACTTCCATCTCGAACAGGCGCTGCAAAAACACAGGTGAAGTACGGCTCAGAATAATTTTTGGATTATTGTTCTTATTGTCTACACGAGCCACTACAGCACGAGCCGTTTCGCCTTTACGGTAGAAATCGCTCGGAATTTGTTCAGTCTTGGGAAGCAGCAGTTCATTGCCTTCATCATCGAGCAACAAGATTTCCTTCTTCCAAATCTGATAAACTTCCGCACTGATTACAGTACCTACCCTATCAATATATTTGTTGTATAAACTATCTTTTTCCAATTCCAGAATCTTCGATGCCAATGTCTGACGAAGATTCAGGATGGCACGGCGGCCAAACTTGGCAAAGATTACTTCATCGGTCACTTCCTCACCCA